>TARA_R110001583_G_scaffold14664_6_pt1 | contig 69646 bp, 67 predicted proteins | sample TARA_R110001583 | Tara Oceans TARA_R110001583 (sample SAMEA4398432) | marine metagenome | biome: Polar Biome; feature: [MES] marine water layer (ENVO:01000295) within the mesopelagic zone...; material: water (ENVO:00002006), including particulate matter (ENVO:01000060) such as...... | reverse complement strand
CCTTTACTCATTGTACTATAATTAAATATTAATAATTACTATACACATTTCAATTATGATGCCACAAATTGAAAACATGAATAATTTTATGTTTTACGGGAGGCATTAGCACTATTAATCTGTGTTCATTACCGATTATATGATCCTCACATCAAATTAAAAGCACATTCATTAGGATCACATAAAAAAATATTTTATTTTAGTCCTATAAAATAACCGATTTGACTGCTGACCAAAATTTTGTTCTCCTTTCTGAAGACAATACGTATTACGTAGAATATCTTATCGGACACCTCGTTTTAGCAAATAGCATTACTGAAGCCGTCATCTTTGATTCTCAAATTCAGGCGGTGAAGTTTCAAAAGTATCTTTATAAAAATTGTAGTATCAAGTTCTCGGTTAACACCTTCATTCAATAGCTATAATTGTATACCATTTCTTAAAATGGTTAAATACCACTTAAAATAGTTCATTGCTTTTTAGCAAAACTTATCTTCACAAAAAAAACACATATGAAATACGTTGCAGTCCTTTTTCTTATAACCATTATGGTTTCATGTAATTCAAGCAATTCTAATAACAATACACCTCTTGAAGAACCTATTGATTTTTCAGAAATCAATGAAGTAGAAATCAATGAATACTTGACTGCCAATGATTTAGTTTCATTAAAAACATCCACAGGATTACATTATATCATTAAAAATCAAGGAGATGGAGCAAAACCAACCACTTCTTCTAATGTAACGGTAGCTTACAAAGGATATTTTTTAGATGGGTCTGTTTTCGACCAAAGTACTGACGGACTATCGATTGGTCTTAATCAGGTTATTGCAGGCTGGACAGAAGGAATTCCCCTTTTTAATGAAGGAGGTAACGGAATCTTATTGGTACCTGCTCACTTAGGCTACGGAAGTTTTGATTATAGTACGATACCTGGAGGATCGGTATTAGTTTTTGATATCGGCCTTATTTCAGTTAATTAAACGAAAAAGCATCTACCGACATCTTAGCTGTTCTTATTTTAGAGGCTGACTTAGATTCCTCCGTCCAAGCAAAATAAAGGGTTTCTTCTACTATTTCCATTTGAGGAAATCCTGATTTACGTGAACCATCCATTTCAGTAATCACTTGTTTGTTAGAAACTTTTCCATTTTTGGAAACAATCATAGCATTGAATACGGCCTTTTTATCGACAGATTCCATCCAGCTTACAACAGCTGCATCTTCATCCATCCAAAGCACATCTACCCTGCCCATTACATTACCTTTTGCAACTACTACAGGTTCTTGAAACTGCTCACCACCATCCGAAGAAAAAACTATTTGAACTTTTTGTTTATTTTCAGCTCCTGTAAACCAAGCTACTACGACTTCATTACCCAATGCCGCAACTTTTGGTCCGTTAACAGGACAACCTTTAATTTGCCAATTATCTTCATGCAGTACTTTAGGTATTGTCCAGTTTCCATCTATCAGGCGTACAATACTTATATCACGAATTTCATCTTCCGAGCGATCACGATATACCACAATAGGTCCGTTATCTGTTATTGCCGAAGTAGTCTGGCAACAATCGCATGTACTCGTATCTAATTCATACTCTTGCAACATTTCACCGGTAGTCGATACAACGCCTGCCCGCAAGGTCATAGCTCCCCGCTCCCCTGCTTCATTTTCTTCGGTATTTCTACCATCTAGCCAATTCACAAAAAAGTTATTGTTATAAGGCTGTATACTCACAAAACCATGTTCTGTTGGTGTACCATCGGTATGTAACGACAAATCAGTTTTCCATTCCGTTGCACCCTTAGGCTTTACATTCATCTTAATATCATAAGAATACGTGCCCACGGTAGATTTCTTTAATACGTGTGACCATAAACTACCATTATTCTCACTAATCATAGGGTAATCGGCCCAATTAACGAACCAGTCACTACCTCTTAATATAGCTTGAGGCTTTTGCCAATTGCCATCTACCAATTCTGCATAGAACATCGTATTTAACGTATCGCCTGCAGTTTCTACCCAAGACAATAATGTTACATCTTTATTCGACATTAAATGTGGTAAAGAACTCGATGCCGAAGCTGGAGAAACCAGTTCTTGAACCACCGTTATTTTGGTTTCCGGTTGTTCTTGTTTTATTACTTGTTTTGATTCTTGTTTGCAACCAAAAACGGTTACCGTTAAAGCGAGTATATAAAAATAGGGTTTTGAGCGCATTAGTGTAATTGTCTTAGTTTTTCAATCATTTCAGGGCTATCCCAAATCATACTACCATCAAAACGAGAAACCTGCTCCCCTACTTCATTATATATGAATGTTACGGGTATAGCACTGATTTTTTGGTCAGCATATGCCCCGTTATATTTAATGTATTTAAAATCGAAACCGCGTGCTTTTTTAAATTTAGATATTTTCTTCACCGATTGGTCTGAAGCAAATAAAAACACATAATTCTCTTCTTCTAAAATCTCTTGTAAATTCAGTAAAGCAGGCATTTCTTCAATACAGGGACGGCACCACGTTGCCCAATAATTTAAGAGTATCTTTTTTCCTTTATAATCGGCTAAAGCAACGGGTTTTCCATCTAAATCTTCATACAACGATGTAGAAACCTTTTCCGCCTCTAATTCAATAGGTTCAGGATCCTTATTCTTTTCTTCTTTTACATCTTTACAACTAAATAAAGTTGCCCCTAAAAATATAAAAAGCACTGTTCGTAACTGCATAGGTTTTTCTAATTTTTCTAATTGTAAATACAAGTTTTATTATCTGCCTTTATGTAATAAGATTTATAATTCTTGGCAGTTTCATCCATACAACCACAAAGGTTTAAAAGTTCAATACTCTTAAAATCTATGGGATGCGTCTCTGCCTGAATCGATATGTACCCTTCTTTTAATGGCTTGCCTTCTTGGTAGGCACTTTCATTATATCCAGATATACCGCCGCCGCCAATGGTGGGCGATTTGAATTCAAGTACCACTTCCCCATCCATAATATGCTGTACAAGAGAATCACCAAGCACTAAGGCTTCTGCCGTAACCCATTGATCACCATGATACGTCTTTGAGGTTGAGTTAACACAATGGGGCGTAAACAAACTATCGCCCATAACGACATTGGTACCTGGTGTGCACAAATTAGCTGTAGTACGCTCATTGGTGCCATCACCGCCTAAAAGTTGAAACTCTAAAGAAATTGGAAAATCTTGTTCTAGCCCTAAAGTTGCAGGTTCTTGGCAATGTAACATAAGTCCGTTATTTCGAAAAGCCCAACCAGGACCATTGGTCATTTGCTCTCCTACAAATCGATAGGTTGCCCTTAGTTTATAATGAGAGAATTTCTGTTTATAATATAAATGTCCAAAATTACCATTAAACGTATCTGTTTTAGCGTACCGAACACTTAAAAGACTATCCTCGTAAACAAATCTATCATTATGGTTGACCCCAAGTTCATACCCCGCAAATTTTGGTGTCCAGTCGTCATAATTATCTCCATTAAACAATGCTACCCATTCTTCTTGCTCTATTTCTGCCGACTTTTCCCCACAGGATAGGCAAAGTAGAAACATGACTACCATTGCAGTAGAACAGATAAATCGATTAAACTTAAAGGTGTCAATTTTCAGGTTGGTCATATTACAATTCTTTTGAAGGAGTATAAAATCTAGTAAAATATAATATAGGATAATCTTAGACTATTCTCTAATTTATATTATCATGCGAACATACTTTAATTCGGATATCAAAACAAAAAAAACCGCCCCTATTAAGGGCGGTTTCACACTATATAAACTCTAGTATTTATTTTATCTCAAGTAATTCTAACTCGAAAGTTAAATCTTCACCTGCCAAAGGATGATTTGCATCTACTACAATTTCATCTTCCTTTACTTCTGCAACACGTAATTGTTTTTCACTACCATCAGCATTTGTAGCCATAAGTGCCATATCTACTTCTACTTTCATATCTTCTGGCAAATCTGATTTTTTTACGGCTTGAAAAAGCTCTTGGCGTTTTTCACCATATGCCTCTTCTTTAGCTATTACGATGGTCTTTTTCTCTTTAGGTTCCATATCCAACAACCCCTTTTCGAAACCAGGTATCAAACTACCTTCTCCTAATTTCACTTCTAAAGGTTCTCTATCTACCGAACTATCAAAAACTTGCCCATCACTCAATTTACCTGTGTAATGTAATAATACTCTGTCGTCTGCTTTTACTTTGCTCATACTATTAAATTCTACTATTTAACTTAATTGAAGTGCAAAGGTAAAGTTCTCAATAGCTAATAACGAAAATTATGGCAAAACCTTCCTTTTTTAGGCTTCTTTTAACGTAAAAGAGCGGTTAATCGAAATAAAAACATCAATAGATAATGAATATCGAAAATGAAGTCAGTCCGTTTTTGAGGAATTCATAAGCGGCTCATTATTAAAGGAAAAGAATTAAAGAGTATATTTAAATATCAACTACTCAACAATTAACATCCATAAATCATGAAATTACGAGTTCTTTACTTCACCTTTTTATTCATATTGATTACTACCTCTTTTCAGGCACAATATAAAATCGGAATATTTGATGGTGAAACCGCCATCGGTAATCCAAAACTTACCGGCTCTGCAACCTTTAATGCTACAAACCAAACCTATACTTTAACAGGCGCTGGCAGCAATATGTGGTTCGGCACCGACGAGTTTCAATATTTATGGACGACTATTCAAGGGGATTTTATTTTGCGAGCTACCGTAAAATTTAATGGGGGTAGTTCTGACCCACATCGCAAAACGGGTTGGATTATTAAAAATAGTCTTGATACAAATTCTGCACATGTAAATGCAAGTATACATGGTGACGGACTTACCTCTTTACAATATCGGAAAACGGTTGGCGGACTTACCGAAGAGCTGAAATCTAATGACCAGTCCCCTACTATTATTCAACTAGAAAGACGTGGCACTACCTATATCATGTCTACTGCAAAATTTGGCGAAGAGTTTACCACTGTCGAGCTTACCGATATGGAACTTGACAACGAAGTGTATGTTGGGGTATATGTATGCTCTCATAATCCTAAGGTTTTGGAAAGTGCCACCTTTAGCAATGTGCGAATAGTAAAACCGGTAAGTGCTGATAACACGCCCTATCGCGATTATTTGGGCAGTAATTTAGAATTGATGGATGTAGAAACCGGACACAGAAAAATTATTCATCATTCCGCTCATTCTATTCAAGCTCCCAACTGGACGGTCGATGGTAAAAAATTAATTTACAATTCTAAAGGTCATCTTTATAATTATGAACTAGAAACCAATGCTATTACTCCGCTGAACACAGGTTTTGCTGTAAATAACAATAATGATCATGTACTCACTTTTGATGGTAGTCTGTTAGGCATCAGTAATCACAATCAGAAAGATAATGGTTCTTCTGCCCTATATTATTTACCTACAAAGGGTGACTCATTGCCTAAAATGGTTACTAAACCTGGGGTTGGTGCATCTTACTTTCATGGTTGGTCGCCAAACAATAAAGAAATGTTGTTTACAGGCGAAAGGAACGGAGCTTATAATATATTCGCAGTCAATGTTAAATCGGGGAAAGAAGAACAACTAACCGATTTACCAACTCTAGACGACGGACCTGAATATAGTAAGAACGGAAAATATATTTACTTCAATTCGGTACGGTCGGGTACCATGCAGCTTTATCGAATGAAAGCGAATGGTAAGAAACAGACCCAACTAACATTTGATGAATACAACGATTGGTTCCCACATGTGAGTCCGGATCAAAAATGGATAGTTTTTATTTCTTTTCCGAAGGATATAAATCCGAGTGAACATCCATTCTACAAACATTGTATGTTACGCATTATGCCATTTAAAGGAGGAGAACCTAAGGTACTAGCCCATATCTATGGTGGTCAAGGAACTATAAATGTACCGAGTTGGTCTCCGGATAGTAAACGAATTGCTTTCGTAACCAATACAGATCGTTACTAAATTTATTAAGGAAGATAATGGCTACTGCTTGGTGCTATTCTCCAATGCCTTGATAGCACCTTCATAACGTATGGAATTTCGATTATTAAGACTCACAGCTACAGTTGTCGATTTACTTGGAAAGATGGCCATGGTTACGTAATAACGGTCGGACGTATCCTTGATGTTAAAACTGATAGTATATTTTCCTTTATCGGCATCGAAAGTCTGATCATAACCCTCTGGGATACCATTAAATTCAATTCCTGTAGCAGAACCATAACCACCACCAAATTGGCGCTCTCCGTAATAGGGTAAACTAGCTGAAACGCTATCGTCAACAATTTTAATAAAATTTGGATTTCCGGCTAAATTAATACGGGAAACATTGCTGCCAGGTGGAATAAGTCCTGAATTAGCTACGGCAGTCATACTTTGTGTAACCATAGGGTTTGCCCAGTCTGCCGTAAATTCAAAAGACTTTGAAGTTACAAGTGCATGAATAGGATGGGTATCGCTTATATTTTTTTTAGTTGTTGAACAACTAAATAATAAACCAAAGACCAATAAAGAAGCAACAACTGTTTTCATAGTATATTATATTAAACACCTTAAAATCAGCTAAATCTATGCCAAACTGCTACAATTATGCTTAATAATCATCATCTTCAGATTTCGCATTGACCAACATGGCTTTTTGAAATTTATCTGTATGTGAATTCCGATAGATTTCCTTGATCATACGAAGTCTTTTCTTATCAGAAATAGGAAGTGAATCTAAAGCCTTAATTCGTTTCAACAAAATTTCTCGGTGCTGTACCCTTGTAGTTTCATAATTAGGCTCGAACTGAAACATAATCGGTTCTTCTTCCGCTGTGGCAACTTTAGCTTTTTTAAATTCAGCGTTTTGTGAATGGGCAATACATGAAGAAAATATAAAGCAACATAAGGTAAAACGAAAAAAACTTTTCATTTAAATAGTATTAGGGTTCTACCACTAAAATAACTATTAATAGAATAAGACATGTATTTTATTTACCAAATGGAATAACTGATAAGCCAACGAACAACTTCACTTGCTATATAGACGTTTCAATAGATTTTCTAGATTTATAGGTATACGCTATTACATCACTTTCCAATTCTGCCGTTTCCTTAATGTGAAAGTTTACTGATTGGTACTGATCAGGCAAAAGCTCATTGGTTATTTTTAAATAATCTAGGAGTCTTTCGTTTGCATCTGCCAATTTCCCGATTTTATTTTTTAAATAAGCCTTGGTCTCAAAAAGTGTTCGCGTAGAAGGTTCATATAAATATGAATCTATGCGTGTTTTAAAATATTGGAGTGTATTATAACAGCGTTCCAATTTACCTAAATATTTAGATTTATTCAGTTCATTTTCCATAGGGCTAGGTTTTAAAATGAAATTGTGGGAAACTTATTTCAAATTAAGGTAAGAAGTTTGAATTTGAACTATGTTTGTAGTAGTTTAACTTAACTTTAATTTACCAGCACTTTTGTTAATGATATAGAAACAAAAGGATTAGCAATTGTTAACTTACATCAGTATTTATTTTAAGTTTTTTTTTGTTGTTGGAAGCTTTGAAATGAGTACCTTAATATAAACTTTGAACCTATGAATATCAATTTTGAATACGACGATGTAAAAGCCAGCAATCGATTAGAGATTATGGCTGCTCAGAAATTAGAGAAATTAGTGGATAAATTCGATTTTATAGTGAGATCTGATGTTTTTTTCAAAACAGAAAATACATCATCACCAGATACTGGCATGGTATGTAATATTCGCTTGAGTGCCCCTGGACCTCGCTTATTTGCTCAATCTTCCACAGGAAGTTTCGAAGCCTCGATAGCTTCATCGGTAGACGACCTACAAAGACAGCTTGAGAAACGAAAAGCTAAGATGCAATCGCATTAAATTACATTTTCAATTTGGTGTAAGCTCTTTTAGACTATCTTCTGATTTGGTCTCATTAGCAATTACCTCTTGAATTCGGTTAGAAAACGGATTGCGCTTTAATTCTTTAATTAAGCGCTTTCTTTTTTTATCGGATATATCAAGTGAATCCAGTATTTCTCTAGTTCGAAATTGAAATGCTATTCTGCTTTGTTTTAATGCAATACGTTCAGAGACAGAAAGCACATAACCAGACTCAAACTGGGTAAGAAGTGTTCTTTTGTTAATTTTAGCATTTATTATTTCTGCATCTTGTGCAATAGTAGTGTTTATACTCAAAAAAAAGTATACGAAAACACCACCCAAAAAGGTTAGTTTTTTCATTTCAATAGTTGTTCTACTAGAAATGTAATACTATATTTTCTAATCTCAATAAATAGGTTATCAAAGGGTTATTAATCGATAGAACTAAACTGTTCATCCTTTTAAGGAAATTACAACTTTTATGAAATTATTCTTCATTTAAATCGTTGTTGATTATTGTTTTAAACTATAATTAAACTACACAACTAACATCTACCAACCATTAATAACATTATAATTAACAATCTATACTATTTCAAATTCGATAGCACTAACATTTAGTTTTATAGTTTTAATTATTTGAAAATTTAAAAGTGAAATTTACTATTATACAGGGTCTTAAATATTTTGGCTCCAAGACATAAACATTTCAATAAAATAAAATACTAAATGTCAAAATTCAATACCTTTACCTCTTCAAAATAATGATATGATAGTCTGGATTGTTTTCATTGCCTTTGTACTAATATTTCTTGCTTTAGACCTAGGTGTCTTTCATAAGCATGAGCATGTCATTAAATCGAAGGAGGCCGCAATCTGGACTGCAATCTGGGTCACCGTAGCATTTAGCTTTAGCGGCGTGATTTATTGGTTGTTCAATTCCAATATTATTGCTAACCCAACCGGATTAACACCCAACAATGCCGTCTTAAAATACATTACCGGTTACCTTATCGAATTATCATTAAGTGTCGATAATGTATTTGTCATTGCTGTAATATTCGGATCCTTTAAAATTCCGCCTATTTACCAGCATCGCGTATTATTTTGGGGAATTTTAGGAGCAATTGTTTTTAGAGCCTTAATGATTTTCTTCGGAGTTGCCTTAATCACCAAATTTGAATGGATCATCTATATTTTCGGTATCTTCTTATTGTATACTGCATTTAAAATGCTAAAAGGTGATGATGATGATTTTGACCCTAAGAACTCTTTTGTTTTTAAACAAATCAAGAAAATATACCCTGTTACATCAACCATGCACGGACATGATTTTTTTGTGAAACGAATGGGAGTCAATGCTGCTACCCCACTATTTGTAGCCCTAATTATTATTGAACTAACCGATATTCTATTTGCTTTAGATAGTATACCTGCCATATTAGCGATTACCGCAGACCCTTTTATTGTCTTTAGCTCTAACATTTTAGCCATATTAGGTTTGCGATCTATGTACTTTTTAATTTCTAGAATGTTAGAAAAATTTAGATACATCAACTATAGTCTAGTAGTCATATTGGCTTTTGTAGGTTTGAAAATGCTATTCTCACATTATTTAGAATTACCAGAATGGGTTTCATTAGCCGTTATCTCTATAGCCTTAGTTTCTGGTATTCTAGCTTCAACTCTTATTAAAGAGAAAGCATAGGAAACCGTTTATTTGTTTTCTAATTTGGTATCAATAATCGCCATGGCATCATTTACGGTTTGCATTTGGTCCATGTCATCATTTTCTAAACGAATATCAAAAGCATCTTCCACATCTAGAACGATGTCAACTAGGTTAGCGGAATTAATATTTAAGTCATTCATGAAATGACTATTCTGCTCAATGTCTGCAACAGTTACATCTTCAGGAAGGTAAACCTTAATAATATCCTTTAGTTTATTATATTTTTCTTCTTCTTGCATTTAATTTTAATTTTAATACCGAAAGGTATAATTATATGGATTTATGATAAGGTTGTCCTAGTACTTACGCTGAATACTCCTTAAAAATAACACACGCATTCACATCACCAAAGCCGAAACTTGCTTTAGCTATTATTTTAGGTTTATGGGGAACTGTTTTTCTAGGAATACGCTCATCTGAAATTAATGACTGTATTTCAGGGTGTATATCATCACAATTTATATTCTTAAATACCACTTGTTCTTTAAATTGCAATATGGTTGCGACGCTCTCAATACTACCTGCTGCAGCCAAACAATGGCCAATAGAGCCTTTAAAGGAATTAATATATGGAAAATCCTCGCCTTTACGGTCTAACGCTTTACTCCAATTTTCTATCTCCAAGGCATCTTTCGCCGTTGCGGTCAAATGCCCATTTATAACATCAACCTCAGAAGCTTCAATTCCTGCATTGAGTACAGCATAGCGAATACAACGTTGCACTGCCACACTATTAGGTGCCGTCATTGATCCTTCTCCTAACTGTCCGCCACTATTAATTTCTCCACCTAAAACTTCGGCATAGATATGTGCACCTCTCTTCTGTGCACTTTCCAAAGATTCAAGAACTAAAGACCCTGCCCCACTTCCAGGTATAAATCCATTAGCTGTAGCACTCATTGGTCTACTGGCTTGGGAAGGATTATCATTATATCCTCTTGGTAAAATACGCATGGCATCAAATCCGCCCCATACATACGGACCGCTATCACTACAGCTTCCTGTAAGCATAATCTCTGCTTTTCCTTGACTAATACGCTCAAAAGCCATAATAATACCTTCTGTACCTGTGGTACACGCAGCAGAATTGGTTGTAACTTGATTACCGCAACCCAACAATCCGCCCAAATAGGCACTTATACCACTGGCCATGGTTTGTATGACCGAGGTGCTACCGAGTCTTCGTACATTGCCCTCATCTATAAGATGAATAGCTTCTCTAAATTTATCTACACCTAAAATACCTGTACCGAAAATGATACCTCTGTCCCAACTAGGTTCATCTGTACTGTTCTTTTCTAAACCTGCATCTTTCCATGCATCTATGCCCGCGATAACTCCGTATACGATTCCCGTGGCATTCAACCCCCTTCTTTCAAGCGGTGTAAAATAAGTGTCTATCAGATTATCTTTCACTAAAGGTTCTCCAGCAATTTGACAACCAAAACCTAATTTCTCTAAAATAGGTTGGTGACGAATGCCACTTTTACCTTCTAAAAGGGATTGAGTGAAATCGGTAAGACCAACACCATTGGGTGCACACACCCCCAACCCAGTTATTACTACGCGCCTACTCATTGCTTATACCAATCATGCCTGCCAATGTACCCTTGCAGACTAGTTTATTATCCTCGTTATACATTTTTACGACGCATTTTAATTTATGAAATCGGAAGTACACCAGCTCAGATATTACACGAACACGTTCTCCGGGAAAAACAGGAAGCAAAAATTCCATTTGAGAACTACTCATTCCGATTTTGAGGTTTTCTAATCTACTTTCTTCTTCTAAAAGATAAATACCTAAACTGACAAGACCAATTTGTGCACAGCACTCTGTTAATAATACTCCCGGTGTTACTGGATTATTCTTAAAATGACCATCATAAAATGCAGCATCAGGTTTAAACGCATAAGTTCCTTCTGCACTTTTCTCATTTACCTTTAAAATCTCATCAACAAACAAAAAAGGCTCCGCGTATGGCAATCTATTCAATATCCACTGAAATGTATTTTTTGTCATAGATTATAGCTTAAATCAAACTTTCTCCACCATCTACCTTGATTACGGTACCAGTAATCCATTTTGCTTCCTCAGTTGTCAGTAAATAAACCGCATTTGCAACATCTTCAGGAGTTGTCAATCGATTATTCGGATTCCTTTTTAATGCATTCTCTTTAATTTGCTCATAACCCGGAATCATGGATAAAGACTTGGTCATTGTAATACCTGCCTGTATGCAATTCGCTTTTATACCTATTGGCGCAAATTCCAAAGCAATACTACGTGTCAATGCTTCTAAAGCTACTTTTGCCACAGAAACAGCACTATAATTTGGTAATGCCTTGGTATTACCCTCACTTGTAAAAGAAATTATTCGAGTGTCTGAGGCAAATAACCCCGATTCGACCAATGCCTTTGTCCAATCATATAAACTCAGTGCCATGGCATCGAATGTAATTCTGAAATCAGTATCGGTAAGGGTTGGTTTATTTTCAGAATACATAGGTTTTAAGGTTCCTTTTGCGACACTATGTACCAATATTTTAATTTTATGTCCTTCTGGTAATTGGTGTTCTATATCAGAAATAATAACTGAACGCTTTTCTGCATTTAAGGCATCGGCATTCAATGCTCTAAATTGATTTCCAAAAGCGCGAATTTCATTGAATGAAGTTTCTATCTCATCCATATTAGAACGTCTATCTCTATGAACAATTATGATGTGATACCCTTGACTGGCTAATTTCTTTGCTGTCGCAAGACCGAGTCCGCTGCTACCTCCTAAAATTAAAGCCCAATGATTAGCATCCATATATCTCGTTATTTTTCAAATTTACCATTCAATAAGAACTCGTTGTGCTGAGAAACCGGGTCCAAAACTTAAAATGAGTCCTTGCTCTCCTGTTGGTATATCTTTTTCTAAAAAACGCTCTAAAACGTAAAGAACGGTGGCGCTACTCATATTTCCGTACAACCGTAGCACTTCACGTGTATCATCTATATTCTTACCTAAAGCCCCAAATAGAGACTCCACTGTTTGTACAATTTTTTTACCTCCGGGATGAAAAATTAAATGATCGACCTTATGAATATCACTTCCGTATTTTTCTAAAAATGGGTGAACAATATCGGAGAAATGATTGGATATGGTTTCAGGAACCGCTGGGTCTAAAATCATCTTTAAACCATGATTAGTTAAATCGAAACCCATCATTTCAGTAGCATCTTTAAAATGATACATTTCCTCTCCAACAATCTTTGGTCCTACAGCATCTTCCTCAGAAGACAACAGAACACATGCAGCCCCATCACCGAAAATCGCTGCGCTGACCATATTAGCCATGGAATAATCATTAAGCTGAAATGTGGCAGTCGGACTCTCAACAGAAACCAACGCAATTCGCTTACCCGGATTTGACTTAAGAAAATTATGGGCATATATGAGTCCAGATACTCCTGCAGCACAACCCATTTCTGTCACGGGAAGCCGAACTATATCTTGGCGCATATTAAGCTCATTAATTAAATAAGCATCTAACGAGGGAATCATAATTCCCGTACAACTTACGGTTATAATGTAGTCAATAGAATCAGCCTGCCAATTGCTTTTTTTAAGTGCGTTACGTAGCACATTAGCGCCCATACGTTTTGCTTCCCTAACGTAAATATTATTTTTATCCTCAAAAGTAGTGGCTATAAAAACTTCTTCTGGAGGCATTATAGAATAACGTTTATCTACGGCTGCCCCTTCAAAAATCTTAATCACCTTACGGGTAAATCGTTCTTCTTGTCCACTTAACCAAAATTCAACCAAGGGCAGTATATCCTTTGTATCTCTAAAATATTCAGGTAACTCTTTGGTGACACTAACAATTCTTGTTTGATTCATAACTATTCTTAATCTTCAATCTACTACTTCTTTTTTAAAACCCATACATATCTAAAGGCCCATTTCCATTGTATATCATGTGATGCACTTTTTACTTGGGCCGCATACTCTAATAAATCCTTCTTTTTAAAAGCCCTTTGAATGGATAATAATCCGTCTTTCTTGGCGATGACAGTTTTTATAAAGAAGAAACTAAAAGCCTTGAACAAATAATAAGCAAGCGGATTACGGTCTAAATCATTTATTACTACTCCTAATGCGGCAAGGGTATTAAACTGATTTACAAATTTAACCACTCCTTCATCTGAAAAATGATGTAAGGTCAATGTGGTCATTACCACATCAATATTCCATTTAGAAAAATCTGTGGTTAGAATGTCAGCTTCTAAAAAGGTTATTTCAGGATATTCAGTAGAATAGTATGTCGCTAATTCTAGTCCTTGCTTATTAAGGTCTACTCCTATCAAATTGAGCTTGATATTACGTTTTCTTGCCTCCGTCGCCAACTTTCTAAGCATGGTTCCTTCAGCACAACCCATATCTAAAATCGTATACGATTCTTTATCTTCTATTTTAAGTAGCTTAAAAACAGTATTTAAGGTAATCTCATAACCACCTAACAACCTATTTACCCTATTGATGTCTTGAAGTATGATATCCAATTCCTTAGTAGTCCCGGAATAGGTATCCATAATCTCAACTTCAGTACTTCGGTGTGTAAAATCTACCATTATGATATCAGTTCTCCATGTGTTTTACTAATAATATATTTCAGCAATGTTTTTGACTTTCCGATGGTATGAATACCCATAGTAACCATTGATTTATTCAATAAGATACGCTGCAATTTTCTACCGAACCACAATCTATTGCTAAATGTTTTAGACCATCTTTTTTTATACTCCACCTCTAATTGATGACGTTCATAATTAGAATCATTTAAGAATCGCAATACTAATTCTGATGCAATTTTTGCACTGTGTATAGCCATGGCCATACCATTGCCACAAAGAGGATGAATAAGGCCGGCTGTATCACCGCACATCAACATATGATCAACAACAGCATCTTTCTTATCAAAAGATATTTGTGCGATGGTCATGGGCTGTGAAAAAAGTGGTTTTGCATTTGATAAAAAAGTATGGAGAAATGGGTTTTTTGCCACTACTTGGTTGTTAAAAGCGGTAATGTCCTTATATTTTTTAAAGGTTTCATAATGTGCGAGATAACAGAAATTAACAGCTCCCGTTTCCGTTTTAGAAAGTCCGCCATATCCTCCATCAAAATTATGTAAGCCCACTAATTGCTCAGGAAAATCATCTATTTGATAATGTGCCTTAACTGCCAACCACGAGTTCTTTTTAAGGCTGAATTTCCGTTCCATGTTTTTATCTAATATAGAACGCTTACCGTAAGCCCCAAAAGCAATTTTAGAAGTATAATTATGGGTAATAGTAGATATTATAAAGGCACCGTCTTTAAACACAGTACGAATTACTTTTTCAAAATAAAAAATAACTCCCAATTCCTTTGCGCGATGGTACAGCATATTATCTAAAGCGTATCTGCTTATACCAAAACCGCCAAGGGGTAACTCGATTTCTACCAAATATCCTTTATGCGTAGAAATTTGAAATTGTGAAATGTTTGTAGCACCAACAGCATTAGGGTTCACCCCCAACCTATTTAAATAAGGTTCTATCTCTTTAGAAACATATTCACCGCACACCTTATGATGAGGATATTCATTCATTTCAAAAACTGCAATATCCTTACCTTCCAGAGCTAAATGAATAGCCGCAGTAAGACCTGCTAAACCACCCCCTATAATAAGTACATCGTGTTCTTTCACTTACGGAAAGTTACATCAATTACAAAAAAAACCCTGCAAATGCAGGGTTTTAATTTAACTCATTACCAAAAAATAGTTTCTATTAATTAGTCTGTGTCTGTGCTTCTTGTTTTAATGCCTCACTAGCAACAATTGCCAATTCAACTCTTCTATTTTTTGCTTTACCGTCTGTAGTTGTGTTATCACCTACTGGTTGCGTTTCGCCATACCATTTGGTATCGAAACGATTCGAAGCAATACCTTTACTAATTAAATAATTAGTAACCGACTCCGCTCTTTGCTTTGATAAATTCAGATTGTATTCATCGGCACCTGCACTATCAGTATGACCTTCAACTAAAACATTTGAATTTGGATATTCTTTAAATATACCAGCCAATTTGTCTAATGTAGTAGCAGAAGTACCTTGAACATTCGATTTATTAGTAGCGAAATAAACACCAGCATCTTCATTGAACGTAACATTGATACCTTCACCAACTCTTTTTACTTCTGCACCAGGAATTTCTTCTTCGATACGTTCAGCCTGACGGTCCATTTTATTACCAATATAACCACCAGCGGCACCACCTATAGCAGCACCTAAAATTGCACCAAGTGCAGTATTATTACCACTACCGACGTTATTACCCAAAACGCCACCAATCACGGCACCACCTGCAGCACCTATAACAGCACCTTTTTGAGTTTTATTTGCGTTTTTAACCGTACTACAGCTCATTACCATGGCAAGAGCGATTATGTAACTAGTTTTACGTATTATCATTGTTTTCATAAACTTAAATTTAATTTTAAAGTAGATTATTATTTTTTACTGAATTCATATACTACGTTTACCGCAGTACCATCTACCATAACGTTAGATTTCAAGATCATTGCGTATTCAGTTAAAGTTTCAATATTTAAACGGTATCCCGCCCCACCAGAAATATCCTGATTTTTTTCATTGATAAATTTAAACTGTAATTGACTTGTATAATTCTCTTCACGCTCTACAACAGACCATCTAATGAAACGGTCTCCACCATTACATAAGGTTGACGGACTAATAGTATATCTACCCGTACTGTTATTGTCACGAAAGAACCACTCACTGCCTTCAAGGCAAATATCTTCTACATCATTAAATAAAACTGCTTTTACATTACCAGTATTGCCTTCAAAAGCTACATTGTTCAATGTCCAAGTTCCGCTTAATAAGTTTCTTTTTCCACGTGCATCTTTTGACACAGAACAAGAGGATGCTAAAAGAACAATACTAAATAGCCAAATCATTTTTTTCATAAGTAAATTTATTAGGTTTGATTTTATATACGTTAATTCTTACTTTTTGGATGGATTAACATCCATTTCATTCCAATCTATAACGCAAAGATGCGCTTAAAGTATATGGGCTATTGGCTCTTTTAACAAATATGTTAACGGAAACACCTAATAGGCAATTAGTTCTAATAAGGAAGATTCAAATCTAGATTTAGAAAGATATTGTTGTTCTAATAGTGAATTAAACGGTATTGGGGTCTCCAAACTACCAACTCTTCTAATAGGTCCGTCCAAATATTCAAAACAATTTTCCATTACTAAGGCTGAAATATCACTGGCGATACCTCCAAATAAACTATCTTCTTGCAGTATGATAAGTTTACCGGTCTTTTTAACAGATTCATAAATTGCTTCAATATCTAGTGGTTGCAAAGTTCGCAAGTCCAATAAATCGGCGTTAATGTTAGAATTATTGTCCAATGTTTCCAATGCCCAATGAACACCTGCTCCATAAGTTACTATGGTAACTATAGAACCTTCACGAAGAAGACCTGCCTTACCAAAGGGTAATGTATAATAATTAACAGGTACTTCTTGATACATACTTCTATACAATCCTTTATGCTCAAAAAATAGTACAGGGTTAGGGTCTTCTATTGCAGTTGCTAATAAACCCTTTGCATCGTAAGGAAAAGCTGGGTATACCACTTTTAACCCAGGAGTCTTGGTAAACCAAGCTTCATTAGTTTGAGAATGAAACGGACCCGCCGCTACCCCGCCGCCGCATGGCATACGTATAACAACATCTGCCTTTTCACCCCAACGGTAAAAACTTTTGGCCAAATAATTCACTATAGGATTAAAGCCGCTACTTGCAAAATCAGCAAATTGCATTTCCATGACTGCTTTCATTCCATTTATTGACAACCCCATTGCAGCCGATACAATTGCCGATTCACATATTGGAGTATTACGTACACGTTCCTTACCAAAGTCGTCAATAAAACCTTCTGTTATTTTAAAGACTCCACCATACTCAGCAACATCCTGACCCATAATTACAAGGTTGTTATATTTCTTCATCGACAGTCGTAAACCGTCTGAAATGGCATCAACTAACCTTATATTTGTAGTATGTATACTCGGAGCAACTTCTTTGTAATCAAATTTTTGATATACCTCACTTAATTCTTTACTTTCATTAGGTATAATTGACTCTTCTGAATAAGCTATTTGTAAATGTTCATCGATTTCAGCTTGAATTTCAGCTCTGACCGTATTAATGATATCGTCTGTAAGTATTTTTTCTTCCTTTAAAAATGAGATGAAATTTTCCAAGGGATCCTTCTCTGCCCAAGCCTCTAAAAGTTCCTGTGGCACATATTTAGTTCCACTTGCTTCCTCATGCCCGCGCATACGAAAGGTTTTAAACTCTAGTAAAACCGGTCGTGGATTATTTCGCATATCCTCCATTAATTCAGACACCTTTGTATACACCTCTAAAATATTATTACCATCAATAATATGAGATTCCATACCATAACCCTTTCCTTTATCGACCAGGTTTTCACACTTAAATTGTTCGTTGGTAGGAGTAGATAAACCATATCCATTATTTTCGATACAAAACAGAACAGGCAAATCCCAAACCGCAGCAACATTTAAAGCTTCATGAAAATCACCTTCACTAGTGGCTCCTTCACCCGTAAACACAGCGGTTACTCTTTTCTCACTTCGTAATTTATGAGCAAGGGCAATACCATCTGCTACGCCTAATTGCGGTCCTAAGTGTGAAATCATTCCTATGATTTTGAATTCTTGCGTACCGAAGTGAAAACTTCGATCGCGCCCTTGTGTAAAACCACTTGCTTTGCCCTGCCATTGTGTAAAAAGGCGATACAGTGGTATATCTCTAGTGGTGAATACCCCTAAATTTCTATGCATTGGCAAAATATACTCATCATTATTTAAAGCACTGGTTACCCCTACCGAAATAGCTTCTTGCCCAATACCACTAAACCATTTAGAGACTTTACCCTGTCGTAAAAGAATCAACATCTTTTCCTCTATCATACGGGGTTTTAGCATTGATCTAAAAAGGGTTACCTTAATATCCTCAGTTACTTGAAATTGATTATAATCCATAAAGGCGATGTATTTTGCTAATAAAATATAAATGTAACAAAAATGCATTCATCAAGTAACATTTATAACACTGCTTGTAAATCCGTAATAATTATTAATTTTACATAAAATCCATAATATTATGAGCTTGGTACCTAGTGTTGATTTGTCAGATTTTATTTCGGATGATCCAAAAAGAAAACAAAAGTTTATTGATGAAATTGGTAAAGCCTTTGAAGAAATTGGATTCGTAGCCTTAGGCGGACATTTTCTATCAGATGAATTGGTTGATTCTTTATACTCGGAAATTAAAGAGTTCTTTGATTTACCTGAAGATGTAAAAGATGGTTATCAAATAGAAGGTATTGGAGGTCAACGTGGATATACTTCATTTGGAAAAGAACATGCCAAAGGAAGAAAAGAAGGTGATTTAAAAGAATTCTGGCATTTCGGACAGTATGTAAAAGACAATGCTGAATTAGAAAAAGAATACCCAGATAATGTTATTGTAAAAGAACTGCCAAAATTTAACACAGTTGGCGAAGAGACGTATAAAATGCTAGAAAAAACAGCAAAATATGTCTTACGTGCGTTGGCGTTACATTTAAATTTGGATGAATTCTACTTCGACGATTTCATTAAGAATGGTAATTCAATTCTTCGCCCAATACATTACCCACCGATTACCTCAGAGCCTAAAAACGCTGTGAGAGCTGCAGCACATGGTGATATTAACCTCATTACCTTATTGATGGGCGCTCATGGTAAAGGACTACAAGTTAAAAATCATGAAGGGGAATGGGTCGATGCTATTGCCAAGCCTGATCAATTGATGATTAATGTAGGCGATATGCTTTCGCGTTTAACCAATAACAAGTTATTATCTACCATACATCAAGTAGTAAACCCGCCAAAAGAGCTTTGGGGAACTTCAAGATATTCTGTTCCGTTTTTCATGCATCCGGTAAGTGAAATGCCCCTTAATTGTTTAGAAAACTGTATTGATGAGGAGCATCCTAAATTATATACCGATATTACTGCAGGCGAATTTCTGCATGAGCGCTTAATTGAATTAGGATTGATAAAAAAGTAGTCGGAAACCTAAATAATTTAAGTAGGAATTTTCCGTTCTATTTCTTTTAAATAAATCCTTCATGAAAAATTCCTACTTAAATTACACTATTTTCTTTCTGTTTTTAATTTCCACATGTACATCAACTTTTGGACAAATAACCTTTGAAAAGGGCTATTTTATTGACAATAGCGGTCAAAAGACCGACTGTCTTATTAAAAATATAGATTGGAAAAACAACCCAACCTCTTTCCAATATAAAACAACAACTTTAGGCGGAATTAGCACAAGGAATATTTTAAGTATTAAAGAATTTAGGGTCGATAAAGGCTTTAAATATATTAGAGCAAACGTAAATATCAATAGGTCTTCTAACAAAGTTTCAGAATTAGATGGCTCAAGAGATGTTAATTTCGATAAAGAACAATTATTTTTAAAAGAACTCGTTTTTGGATCGGCTAATTTATATCATTATGAAGATGGCAATTTAAATCGGTTTTTTTATTCTATTAATAATGAAGAACCTCTTCAATTAGTTTACAAAAGGTATAAAAAAGAGAATATTCATGTTGCGGAAAACAATGAGTTTAGGCAACAAATATTGAATTTATTAATATGTGATGATGTCGTAGATAGTCGTATAAAAAATTTATCTTACGACGAGAAATCATTGAAGAAAATATTTGATGATTATAATTCATGTAATGACCCCTCTAACTATATTGTGACTGCCTCAACAAATAAAATTAAATTAAATTTTAAGATTAGGCCTAGATTAAACAACACTTCTTATGAAGTTAAATCAACCGGAGCTCAAGCATTTAATGCGAATTTCGGAGCACAAAACAGTGTAAGTGTTGGAACTGAAATAGAAGCAATTTTACCTTTCAATAAAAATAAATGGTCAATTATAATTGAGCCAACATATCAAAAGTATTCAAATGAAACCACATCACAAACCACAACCAATTTTAATAGTGTAACATATAATGCAGAGGTAAAATACTCTTCTATTGAACTACCTATTGGGATAAGACATTATATTTTTTTATCTAAATCAGTAAAAGTTTTTTTAAATGCTTCGATTTTGGCAGATCTCCCCTTTAATTCTAGCCTTACTTATCCAAATATTAATATAATTAAACCTAGAATTGAATTTGGATTAAATATTAGCCCAGCTTTGGGATTTGGAATAGATATATCTAATAAATATAGTATTGAGGCACGATATCTTGGAAAAAGAGAAGTATTCGCAAATGTGACTGACGATGATTTATCTTCTGAATTTGGCGGGTTTTCATTAATTTTAGGGTATTCACTTTTTTAATTTAAACTCATGGACCTACAAGACCAACTAAAGAATCTTTTTCCTGATCATGAATCAAAGGAAATTCCATCAGAAAAAGAACCTGAAAATAAAATTTGGTTACAAGATGACCCTATCATATGCAAGTATGAAAAACGGAAGGGAAAACCCATTACTATTTTAGAAGGGTACACTGGTGCTGATGAAGATTTTAAGAAGTTGGCCAAAGAATTAAAGACTAAACTAAGTGTTGGAGGTAGTTTTAAAGATGATAGAATCATAATTCAAGGCGATTATCGCGATAAAATCATGGTTATTTTGCAGGATAAAGGCTTTAAGGTTAAGCGTGTTGGAGGGTAAGACAAACAAATCTTCTATATTTAAACTTCCATTTGTTTTCTGTTAAATTATTTTATAACGTTGTTATAAGTATTATTTTTAAACCAATCAAACTAAATTAAGCTGGTATGAGTTCTCTTTTACACATTACCAATGGGGATAATTTTACCCAACGTCTCCAGAAATTAAACCTCGAAGGCGATGTTATCACATGGAATGAGATGCTATGTGAAGGCAAAACTCTACCCACCGTAGGAACTGAATCGTTCTGGAAGGCAAGGTTCGAATTTTTACATAAAAACTATAAGGTTTCAAAATCTTGGTTTATTGAAAAAACCTTGAAAGAATATCGATCTCTATGTAGCCACAAGCAACAAGACCATATCGTATTATGGTTTGAATACGACTTATTCTGTCAAGTGAACATGTTAGCGGTAATTAGCTGGTTACTGACACATCGAAAATACGCTCAAATTTCATTAGTTTGTAGTGGTAAAGAAGATGATTCGGATAAATTATATAGCCTTAACGAGCTTACGGACGAACAGTTATTGAATCTTTACAATAAGAAAAAAATATTAACACAAGACGATGCTGAGTATGCCGACTATGTTTGGCAGTTATATTGTAGTAATAACCCTATTCGTTTAGAGAATTTAACCGATTTTAAAGATTATCAGTTTGATTATTTAGGTGATGCCGTCAAATCTCATTTAAAAAGGTTTCCAAGTATTTCTAACGGTCTTAATGACATGGAAAATACAATACTACGATTAGCTTTGAATGAAAAACCTAAATCGAAAAAGGAATTTATGGAGGTTATTCTTAAAAATCAAGGAAACTTAGGTTTTGCCGATACACAATACGATAGAGCAATAACCCGCCTAAAACCTTTGATTACAAGTTTAAACCCTGTTCGTTTATCCAAAAAGGGAAAAGAAATATTAGAAGGCAAAACCAGTTATTATTCCTGTATTCAGGATAATGATGTGTATTTAGGAGGTGCATTAAAATACAATTTTCTTTACAACACCGAATCTAACCGAATTTTAAAGTTATAGCATGCAATTAAAGCCTGCTGAACTCATTATAAATGAGGATGGAAGTATATACCATCTTAATTTACTTCCCGAAGATTTAGCCACCACCATAATAACCGTAGGTGACCCTGATAGGGTTAGCCAAGTATCTGGTCATTTTGATAGTGTAGAAATAAAGAAAGGAAAACGAGAGTTTATTACCCATACTGGTCATAAGAACGGAAAAAGAATTTCTGTGATTTCAACCGGAATAGGAACAGACAATATAGATATTGTCATCAACGAATTAGATGCACTTGTTAACATCGATTTTAAGACCAGAACGGTAAAGAAAAATCATACTCAATTAAGAATCATTCGAATTGGTACCAGTGGATCCATTCAACCAGATATTCCAGTAGATTCTTTTTTAATGAGTGAATATGCCATGGGTTTCGACGGACTTTTACATTTCTACGAACATGAGAATATCAACCATTCTCAAATTGAGGATGCATTTATAGCGTATACTTCTTGGGATAAGAACAAGGCACGACCCTATGTACTTTCCTATTCTGAAAAACTAGGAGAAGTATTTAGAGATAATCGTATACGATTAGGATTTACAGCAACAAACACAGGCTTCTACGGGCCACAACAGCGTCAATTGAGACTTAAACCAAGTCAAATGGAATTGATGGAAAAATTATCTTCATTTAAGAATGATGGACTCTCATTAACCAATTTAGAAATGGAAACTTCTGGTATTTATGCCCTTTCTCTTCTATTGGGTCATGAAGCTGTTTCAATGAATTGCATTTTAGCAAATAGATCAACTGGCGAATTTTCTAATAATCCGGCAAAATCAGTAGACAATCTTATTCTGTTCTGTTTAGGCCGATTGGCTTAACATACATTTAGAACAATCTTAGTATAGTACTTCTTATTTTTACCGAAAGCTGATTATGAAAAAGAACAATTTAAAGCATAGAGATATTAATTGGCTCTACTTTAATGAACGTGTATTATTAGAAGCAGAAAATAAAGAAACTCCCCTACTAGAAAGATTAAAATTCTTAGCTATTTTTTCTTCTAATTTAGACGAATATTTTAAAGTCCGTGTTTCTGGACTACGACAAATAAAACAGCTGGATAAAAACCTTCGTAAGAAGTTAATGTTCAAGGCCAATAGCACCTTAAAACAAATATTAAAGACCGTCGACAAACAACAAGTTCAGTTTGGGAAAGTCATTGCATCTATATTAGTAGAATTAGAAAAAGAAAATATATTTATAAGAAGCGTAGCTGATTTTAACGAAGAACAGAAGGTTTTTCTTAGTAATTGGTTTGATACTAACATCAAAGAATACTGTCAAGTATATCCTGAAACAAATAATATTAAGCTAACCGATAGCGCTTTATATTTGGTAACAAGCCATGCTGATAAAAGCTATAGTATTGTAAAGTTACCGACAGATGAAAAAGAACGATTTATTAGAATACCCGGTAAAGGCCATCAATATTGTTATTTAGATGATGTAGTTCGTTTATCAGTACATAAGCTTTTTCCGCAGAAAGAAAGTATTGATTGTTATTCCATAAAAATTTCGAGAGATGCTGAACTTTATTTGGAAGATGATTACTCTGATGTAGAGCTTGTCGAAAAAATATATAAATCATTAGGTAAAAGAAAATCAGGTCAACCAACTCGACTTTTATATGATTACCAAATGCCAAAATGGTTATTGTCTAGTTTAAAAAAGGATCTTAATTTAGGGGATGTAGATTTATCTCCTGGAGGTAAGTATCATAACCTATCTGATTTTTTCACATTTCCATTTCCTGAAAATACAGAACGGCTCCAATACGAGCCAAAGCCGGCATTAAATCATCCTGAATTATCATATTCCAATAATATATTTGAATCAATTTCAAAAAAAGACCAATTGGTACATTTTCCGTATCAAAAGTTCGATGTAATTGAAAATTTTCTTACAAGTGCGGCTACCGACCCTAAGGTAGTTGAAATTAAAATGACTATTTATCGCATTGCTAAGTCATCTGCTTTAGCCGATGCACTTTTAACTGCCTTAAATAATAAGAAAAAAGTTACCCTATTCGTTGAAGCGCAAGCTCGTTTTGATGAAGCAAACAATATTATGTGGGGCCGTATTTTTGAAGAGAAAGGCGCCAAGGTTATTTTTAGTATACCTCAAGTAAAAGTCCATTCAAAAGTTGCAATGGTATTTAGAAAAGAAGAAGACAAGATTAGAAGATATGCTTATATAGGCACAGGCAACTTTAACGCAAAGACTTCTACCATTTATTGTGATCACGGACTGTTTACAGCTAACAAAAAAATAACGAAAGACTTAAAACAGGTCTTTGAAGTATTAGAACGAAAACTAATTGTACCAAAACTTAAGCGATTATTAGTATCGCCTTTTACTACCCGTATTACTTTCCTAAATCTTATTCAAAATGAAATAAATGCAGCAGTAAACGGTAAAAAAGCAGGTATAACTGCCAAAATGAATAGCCTAGAAGATGCTGATATGATTTATGCACTTTATAGAGCTGTAAATGCCGGTGTTGATGTTCGACTTATCGTTAGGGGTTTCTGTTGCTATCTAAAAGCTAGCGACGATCCTAATGTATCAATGAAAGATAATATTTACATCACTAGTATTATAGACCGCTATTTAGAACATGGTAGAATCTATCTTTTTGAAAACGGTGGCGATGAGTTAATGTATATTGGTTCTGCAGATTGGATGACACGAAATTTAGACAGACGTATAGAAGTGCTTGTGCCAATACTTGATACCGATATTTTTAATGAATTAAAACATATTTTAAACCTTCAACTCAATGATAATCAAAAAGCAAGAGTTTTAGACTTAGAAAATTCCAATAAGAAAGTAGATTTTAGTGACCAAGATGAACCTATACGTTCGCAATACGCTATTTATGACTATCTCAAAACTAAACTAAATGAAAACCGTTAAAATTATAGGTGTACCCGAACATTTCAATTTACCTTGGCACTTGGCCATTGATGAAGGTGCTTTTGAAGACAGAGGGATAAAGTTAAGCTGGACGGATATACCTGAAGGTACCGGTAAAATGTGTGAGCTTCTAAATCAAAAAGAAACAGATTTAGCCATAATACTAACTGAGGGTATTGTGAAAAGCATTACAGAGGGTAATCAGGTAAAGATTATTCAGGAATATATTGCCTCTCCCCTGCTTTGGGGTATTCATGTAGATGCCAATAGCACTTATAAATCACTGAACGAATTAAAAGGAACAACAGCTGCAATTAGTCGTTTTGGTAGTGGTAGTCATCTTATGGCCTATGTTCAAGCCAAACAAATGGGCTGGGAAACAGAAAAACTAAAATTCAATTTAGTCAACAATTTAGACGGTGCAATAGAAAGTTTAACTACTGCTAAAGCAGACTATTTTATGTGGGAACGATTTACCACCAAACCATTGGTTGATAGCGGTATTTTCAGACACCTAGGTAATTGTCCGACTCCTTGGCCATGTTTTGTCTTAGTAGGAACCGATGAATTTTTATCAGAAAATATGACCCTGGTAAAACATATTCAAGAAATCATCAATACCTATACCACGGAATTTAAGCAGATACCTCGAATAGATGCTACGTTAGCAAATAAGTATCATCAAAAACTAGAGGATATTCAAGATTGGCTACATATTACCGAATGGAGTCAAAAACAACTTCCTGAAACTATGTTACTAAAAGTACAAGACACTTTAAAAGAATTAGATTTAATTGATAAATCCATTCCTGTATCTAAAATTTTAAATTGATTTAAATAGTAGCTAGACTGAAATGCTTTTGAATCAACTGCTTAAAAGTATCATCAGATAATGGTTTTTGAGAGAAATCGGCAATGAATTCATTTGTTACCGCTCTATCCTTATCTTCTTGATTATCACTAATAGTAACTAGAACTATGGTGATTTGTTCTTTCAATTTTTTCGGAACTAATTCTTCGTACGCTTTCATGAACTGCCATCCGTCCATAATAGGCATTCTTAAATCTAACATCACCATACATGGCAATTCTAATTCATCTTGGCCTTTACCCAAGATAAAATCTAATGCTTCTTGACCATTCAGCGCAGAATTAACTGCTACATCTAAATCAAGTTTGTTAATGAAAATTGAATGCAAAAAGTTGCTTGCCTCATCATCATCTACTAATAATATCGAATTCAATCTATCTAAATTGCTCATTTATTTTTTGTTAGTTATGAGTGTATTTGTACTGCCCAAATAAATTCTCTTCTAAAATTAGAGAAAATCTAACTAACTAACTTACCAAATAATAGATTTATTGCCTAAATCGTTCAATATTTTGTTGCAAGTTGAAAAATGTTTGTTCCCAAACCAATACCCTCGATTAGCGCTCAAAGGAGAAGGATGTCCCGATGTTAGAATATGATGCCTCTTTGAATTGATTAGTTTTACCTTTTTCTTAGCGTAGCCACCCCACAACATAAATACAATATCAGTTCTTTCCTCCGACAATTTTGATATTACTGCATCGGTAAATTTTTCCCATCCTTGTTTTTGATGGCTACCTGGTTCATGTGCCCGTACTGTAAGCGTAGCATTCATCAACAGTACTCCTTGTTCTGCCCATCTTTCTAAATTGCCACTTTCAGGATAAGGCTTTCCTAAATCTGTATGTACTTCCTTAAAAATATTTACAAGTGAAGGCGGATGCTTTATACCATCTTTGACCGAAAAGCACAACCCGTTAGCTTGATCTAGACCATGATAAGGATCCTGGCCTATAATTACCACTTTAACTTCTTCAAACGAACAATGCTCAAAAGCTGAAAATATATTAGCGCTTTCCGGGTAACACGTATGCACCTCATATTCTTTCTTAACAAACTGAGAAAGTTCTTGAAAATATGGCTTTTCAAATTCCGGTTTTAAAAGTTCTTTCCAATTTGTCGGCATCGCTATGTTCATAAATACTAGAATTAATGATTGAGCTAAACAAAATTAGCATTCTTAAATATTCTAATCATGGTTAAACTGAATTTTGAGTTGAATTGGTTGATTAGAAATCTAATATTATTTAAATATTCTATTTTTCATAAGGAGATATCTTTTGAAGTTTTCGGTGTAATCCCATATTCCTCATATGAGCCTCAATCCGTACCTTTGCGGCTTATAAAAATAGAACGTGGCCAACATACATTCCAAAACATTACAAGATCTAGAATTTCCATCGGTATTAAAACAAGTATCTGCTCGTTGCCATACAGAATTGGGTAAAGAGGCTGCATTGGATATTGCACCTTTTACTACAGATGAAGTTATTAGATTAGAACTCGGTAAAACCGCAGAATACCTTTCTTCGCTTATTAGTGAGAACCGTATACCCAATCATGGTTTTGATAGTATAAATACCGACCTTAGACTTTTAAAAATAGAAAATACCACATTAGAACTACAAGGTTTTAAGCGTATTGCCAGTATTTGCACCACTGTAGCACTTCATCATAAATTCTTTAAAAAATTCAAAGAATACTATCCACTTTTTAATGATTTCGTTTTTAGACTGGAACCTAACACACAAATTCCAGACTTAATCAACAACGTTATTGACCGTTTCGGAGAGGTTAAAGACAATGCTTCCGATTCATTATTTAGTATCCGTAGGCAAATAAACCAGGTACGTGGCAAAATCACTCAAAGTTTCGCTTCCGCATTAAATACCTATCAAGCTTCAGACTACTTAGACGAAATTAGAGAATCTGTTGTAGAAAACAGAAGAGTTTTAGCAGTTAAAGCAATGCACCGTAAAAAAGTGAAAGGAGCTGTCATGGGCACTTCAAAGACGGGCAGCATAGTATATATTGAACCAGAGGCAGCTCTCAAGTATAGTCGTGAACTCAATAATTTAGAATTTGAGGAAAAAGAAGAAGTTCAACGTATTCTTAAGCAACTTACAAACCAAATAAGACCATTTAGAGCGCTTTTAAGAGACTATCAAGAATATTTAACTCAAGTGGATGTTATAGCGGCAAAAGCTAAATACGCGGAAGATATAGACGGTCTATTACCTAAAATAAACCATAACAATCGTCTATATCTACGAGATGCTTTTCACCCATTACTTTTTCTAAATAATAAACGCAAAGGGGAAAAGACATTTCCACAGACCATAGAATTACACCAAGAAAATAGAATAATTGTTATTTCCGGACCCAATGCTGGTGGTAAAAGTATAACACTGAAAACAATAGGATTGCTGCAAGTGATGTTGCAAAGTGGACTTTTAATTCCTGTTCACGAACGCAGCGAAGTTTGTTTTTTCAAAAAGATTTTAACAGATATAGGAGACAACCAAAGTATTGAAAATCATTTAAGTACATACAGTTATCGACTAAAGAACATGAACCAATTCTTAAAACGCTGCGATGCTCAAACTTTATTTCTGATTGATGAGTTTGGTACCGGTAGTGACCCTGAATTGGGAGGTGCTTTGGCAGAAGCGTTTTTGGAAGTCTTCTATGAAAGAGGTTCTTATGGGGTTATTACTACCCACTACGCCAATCTAAAAGCACTGGCTAATGAATTACCACATGTAACCAATGCTAATATGCTTTTTAATGGTAAAACATTAGAGCCCACGTTTCAATTGATATTGGGTCAGGCCGGTAGTTCGTTTACGTTTGAAGTTGCTCAGAAGAACGGTATACCTTACTCGCTTATCAACAAGGCTAAGAAGAAGATAGAGCGCGGCAAGGTTCGTTTTGATGCAACCATAGCCAAGCTACAGAAAGAACGTAGCAAAATGGCTGAAACTGGCTCTAGATTGAAGGAGGAGGAGGTAAAAGCACGAGAAGAGAATGAGCGATTAGAAAAATTGAATGCCAAGGTAAAGTCTAAATTAGAGAATTACCAAGAACTCTATGATCATGACCAGCGCATGATATTATTAGGCAATAAAGTGAATATCGCGGCAGATAAGTACTTTCAGGATAATAAGAAAAGACCTTTGGTGTCTGAACTTCTTCGTATTGTAGAAACTGAAAACAGCAAGCGAAAGAAGAAAACCGCTAATCAAGCTAAAGCCGAACGTGCTAAAAAGGTTAAAGTAACCCAAGAGGTGCAACAGGAGGTAAAAGTCATTCGCGAGAAAAAGATAGTAGAAAAGAAAAAAGCCATTCATAAAGAAAAGAACAAACCGCGTCCTGTTTTTAACATTGGTGACCGTGTTCGAATGCTAGATGGGAAGGCTGTTGGTAGTATTGATAATCTAGAAAAGGGCAAGGCAATAGTTAATTATGGAATTTTCACTACCAATGTTAGTGTGGATCAGTTAGAAATGGTAGAAAAAAAGAAATAATATCTTATTATTTTGGTTACCAGATTATTATAATAAATCGTATACGATATACAAGGCTTAAATAAACACCTTAAGCTATGTAAGCGTCTCTAAAAAGACCATTTAATCATATAGCAATATCTGAATGTGTTCAAAATATTGATTTGATTATTTGGGGGTATCAGCCGTTTCTTAAATAGGTCAAATAAGATATTTGTTTTTGATAAAACAACAGCCGATACCCAAGTTGTTGAACCTACAACTTTAGATACCGACTGCATTAACTAACTCTAATTCATCTAGTAAATTCTCCAGACATGAAAATAGATTCGCATTTCACTACCTGGATCATCCTCTAGGTCAATTCTAGTATAACCATCATCTTTATTCCACTTAACATCTTTTAATTTGATATCCTTCGTTTCCTCGCCATAAAAATCATCATTAAATAAATCTATTTCTGTGAAAGTTCCATAAAGCCTGATATAGTCGTCATTCGTATTTGGACTTTTTAATTCGACTTCTATAGTTTGATCAATCTCATAAAATTTATCCTTCTCCGTACTAAAATCTTGCCCTGCCGTTTTTTCCCACTTCTCGTCTCCTTTATTAACTCCGTTTTGAAAAATCGTTGCGGTCATTTTCCCGAATAATTCTAACTGAGAATCACCTTCATTATCATTTCTCACCCCTCTGAATCCATGTAATTCAAAGGCATACTTTTGATACGCTTCTTCGCAGGTTCTTATTGGATATTCACTTGCCAACACCACTTTTGAAATAGGAAAATCATTTTTTATATAGCGTAACGTATATGATAAAGGAGCAGCAGGCGAATCAGCGGTGTAGTCACCGCCATTGGTGATATATTCATGAATGCCGCTTGGACCAGAAACGACTTTTGCAGCATCTGCTCCAGATCCACCAATTACAGTAGCTTTAATACTAGATTCACTCAGCATCGTTTGGTAGTCCGCATTACCATCTGCGTCAGCTGAATTAAAAGAAGCACTAAAGGCAGAATGAATATCGGTTTCTTTATAGTTAGATTCCACGGTATATAATACCATTCGACCATATTTTACTGAGGAAACTATTACCGGACTAGTAGCATTTAGTTCAGGAAGCGCTGTAAAAAGTGACCCAGGATTATCATTAGGGGGTAAATCCATATCGATTGTATAGTAAACCTGAATATATTTTATGAGGTACTTGTATTTGTAGCTAGAGCTACTAAAATCAAAAGAAGCTGAGATATTAGCGTTCTTCCCGCGGTAATTAGCACCTAATGCTAAATTTAAGTGCTCTTCGGAATATACTTCCTTCGTTTCGAAATTCAATCTAGCGGGTGTTGAACCAGTTACTCCCTGTTGCAAAATTGAATTTATACCTTCTCTCACTGTTGAAAGCTTAGGGTCATCGATCGTTACGGAAGACTTACCATTTATATTCTCTAAAGAAACAGAAAGTGTTACCGGCGCCCTTCCTCCATTAATTCCAATATACGCTCCAGTAGGAATCGATTCTCCTTTCAACATACCTGCAGGATAAATTACATCAGATGTCGGATCTAACGCCAACATCTCATCGTAGCCGGGAGAAGCTTTGTAGCGTTTTACAACACACTCAAGATTGGGTGATACGTCATCTTGTTCTGGGTTTTCCTCATCTAACAATTCTTTTGGCGATTCCTCATCTTGTGAAAACTCATTAAGATTGGATAGTAGCGCATTGAAACCTTCCGTTTCTTCCGGGTTTGGTTGGTCAGGGCTAATTGGATCCTCCTCTGTACTACAACTCATACTCAATAATAGGCATAACCCCATTACACCTACATACTTTAAAATTGATTGCTTTGTTTTCATAATTTCTTTGATTTAAAAGATTCAACACTTCGAAACTAGAATCAAAACAAGCCCTTAACTAATTTTAGGCATGGACAAAGTATGGACAACTTGAATGGATTTAACTTGATTTGCATATGGACATACCTAATATTAGATGTTTAAAGAAAAACAGCCAACATGAGCACATACGGCGTTTAACAGAATATTTTCAAGAAATAACTTTTGTTAATTCGTAGGTTTTCTATGGACAAGAAATTTTAACGCTAAAATGCTGACTGTTAAGGGAAAAGATATAATAGGTATCTTGGTATAAGAAGCTAGAAAATGAATTCATCTAAACAAAAGATCTTATGAAAACCGTTTCCAAAATATTTTTATTAATTGGTTTTTGTCTATGCATCGATCTACACTCGCAAGAATATAAGAACCTTGATAGTTTAGTTACTGAATATAATAATCATGTCAATGATACTACCAAAGTAACTCTAGGCTCATTAATCTATCAGAATTTAAGTTTTACTAATCCTGAGGAATCTTATAAATATGCCAAGGAAGCAGTTTCTATATCTAAACAAATTATGCATGAGCGTGGCTTGGGTCAAGCTTACAATAATTTGAGTTTTTATTTTTTAAATAAAGACCAACTAGATTCTGCCTTATACTATAAAAAAGCATCCTTAGACATAGCAACCCGATTACAAAATATAAGAGGCATTCTGACCGTAAATATGGGTCTTGCGGTATTATATAACAAGAAAAATAATTTTAATAAAGCAGAAGAATACTTAAATCAAAATATTGCTATTTTCAAAAATAGAGATACAATTAAGAACGCAAGGGAAATTGACTTCAAATATATTGGGTCTACATATCACGCACTTTCAGATATTATGGTGAAAAGAGGCCAATACAATTTGGCATTGAAAAATCAGTTAAGATCACTTGAGTTATATAAAGAAAAGACTAAAGACCCACTGTTTGAGGCTGACGCATACAACGCCTTAGGCCAAACAGAAATGAAGTTGGAAAACTACGAACAAAGCTTTGTATACCTAAAACAAGCTTTAAAGGTCTATAATGAGTTTAAGGATTTACTTTGGGAAAGTGATGTCCTAAAAATTATGGGTGAAAATATGGTATTGCAAAACAAGCCAACTGAGGCCTTAAAGTATCTTTTGCGATGTATTGAAATTGCAAAAGAAAATGAATTTCAATTAACAGAAGCAAGTGCACATAATATATTGGGTAATGCCTATAATAACTTGAATCGTAATCAAGAAGCGCTGCAAAGCCTTAATAAAGCGGTTGAAGTATATGGTCAAATGGAAAACCCGACGGAAGTTAACGAAGCATATATTAGTTTAGGTGTTTTCTATAACAAGGCGAACCAACCCAATCGTGCTATTCCCTTTTTTGAAAAAGCTATTATTATTTCAGATAGCATTGGGGCAATCCCACAAGCTTCATATGCATATTTTCATCGGTCAAAGTCTTTTCAGGAACTAAAGGAATACAAAAAATCCTTAGAAGATTTTGTACTTTATAATAACTTAAAGGACAGTATATACACTATTAAAAAATCTCAACAAATAGAAGAGATGCGAACTATTTTCGAAACCGAAAAAAAGGAAGTCGAAATTGCACTTCAAGAAGAAGAAATTAAAGCCTTGAATGAAAAAGGAAGAGCTGATAACCTAAAAAAAGGACTCTATGCTGGCGGCATGACCTCTGCCCTAGCACTATCTGGACTTCTAGTATTTGGTTTCCGTCAACGTATGAAGAAAAATAAGGTGGAACGCGAGAAGCAAGAGGAAATTTACAAACAAGAAATTGCACATAAAAAAAAGGAACTCACTTCGCAAACGCTTCATTTAGTACAAAAGAATACTTTCATTCAAGAACTAAGGGAGAATTTAGAAGGTTTACGTAGTTCTCCTGAAAAGTTTAAAGTTGAGTTTAGACGTATTGTCATGTTGCTTAAAAAACAACATGCTGAAGATAAAGATTGGGAAATCTTTAAAAGTTATTTTGCTGATGTGCATAATAATTTTGACAACAAGTTAAAGTCCATATATGCCGATATTACGGAAAAGGAAATTCGGTTGGCAGCTTTTCTACGAATGAATCTCACAACTAAAGAGATTGCGGCTACATTAAACGTTCTACCAGACAGTATTTTAAAATCTAAGTATCGTTTAAAAAAGAAACTTAATCTGGATAAGGATACCGATTTGACTACTTTCTTAAATACATTATAAAGTTGCAAGTTTTAATATATACCCATTGTATCTTTAATCCGTGGAAAATAACAAGAAAATAATTCTTTTTGATGGCGTTTGTAATCTTTGCAACACTACCGTTCAGTTTGTCATTAAAAAAGATAAAGATGATTTATTCAGATTTACTGCCTTACAAAGTGAAGCTGGTAAAAGGTTACTGACTGAAAGAAATATCGATACAGAAAATATTGATTCCATAATTTTCATAGAACCCAATGTCGCTTATTACACCAAATCTACCGCTGCACTAGAAATAGGTAAAAATTTAAAAGGATTACGAACACTTTCCTCTATTTTACTATGGCTACCAGAGTCTTTTAGAAATATCGTATACGATTTTGTTGCAAAGAATCGCTATAAATGGTATGGAAAAAAAGAATCCTGCATGATTCCTACCCAAGAATTAAAAAATAAATTCATCTAAGTTTCGAATTTTTGTGAAGATGTGAATTCATTTTAACACAATGCACAATACTTTTACCCCTAACCATTTTCACACCTCTTAACATAAAATTATTGGTATATATTATCAACTATTGACTCCTCAATGTTGAATAATATGGACCAGGTAAAAAGAAAACGATATAAAAAAAAGAGATATTTACTTCCTGTTATAATTATTTCTTCACTTATATTAATACGCATTGCCCTACCCTACATCGTTAAGAGTTATGTAAACAATGTTTTAGCCGACATACCTGGCTATTATGGCCAAGTCGATGATATAGATTTATCAATCATTAGCGGTGCATACACTATTAATGATATGTATCTGAATACTGTCAATGCCAACAGCGAAGTACCGTTCTTAGATTTTAAAAAGACGGAAATTTCTATTGAGTGGAAAGCCTTGATTCATGGAAAAATAGTTAGCGAAATCAAAATGCACGAACCAACCATTATTTATGTGTTTGAAGACCAACAGGACACCACTGGACAAGCAAATACCGAAGATTGGTCTAAAGCGCTTACTAATTTGGTTCCTATTGATATTAACCAACTAACTATTGAGAAAGGTAAATTCGCTTTTTTACAATTACAAGCAGATCCTGATATTGATTTGAATTTATCAAATGTCAATCTTGCGGCATCAAATCTTAGAAATGTTATAGAGAAAACCAGAACCTTACCTTCAAATATTCATGCAACGGCCACTTCAATTGGTAATGGTAACGTAGTACTTAAAGGAGATATGAATTTGGTTAAGGAAATTCCGGATATGGATATATCATTTAGCTTGGAAAACGCCGAAGCCAAAGCACTTAATGATTTTACAAATTATTATGCAGGAATCGATTTTGATGAAGGCTCATTTGACCTATTTGGTGAATTAGCTATTGCTGACGGTTATTTAAAAGGTTCTTTTAAACCAATTCTTGAAAACGCCAGACTCATCGGGAAAGATGATGGTTTCTTAAAAACCTTATGGGAAGGATTCGTAGGTTTTTTCAAATTCATACTTAAAAATCATAAGCAAGACACCTTAGCTACCAAAATCCCTATTGAAGGTGATTTGAATAGTGTTAAGACGAAAATTTGGCCAACTGTTTCTCGCATCTTTAGAAATGCCTGGATTAAAGCATATCAAGGAGTTGTTGATGATGATTTGAATTTTAAGGACGCTACTGAAGGTGCGGATACGCTAAATGCAAAAAAGAGCAAATCAAAAAAGAAATCAAATTTTTAAACCTTAAAAATTTCACTTTTAAAAATTATATAATATATTTAAATTCAGTTATTTAAATAAAATTATTTAAATTTTTAATTTAACATAACATGATTTAATAAATGAACCCTAAATTTAAGTAAGAATTTATTGTCTAACAATAATTAGAAAAGCTTATAGAGCACAGTGCTAGTCTTTCTTATGGTAATTATCATCCCAATTTCTAACTTTAGGCTTACCTAACTTACCTACCGATTTTGCCACCATCATAGAGACGGCTGCATCACCCGAAACGTTTATAACCGTACGGCACATATCTAATGGTCTATCTACCGCAAAAATCAGAGCCAAGCCTGCTTCAGGAATTCCGGCTTGTGCCAATACAATCACCAACATAACCATTCCTGCCCCAGGAACTGCCGCACTACCAATAGATGCCAATGTAGCCGTTACAATTATACCTAACTGAGCAGATAAGCTTAAATCCATACCAAAGGCTTGAGCAATAAAAACCGCCGCTATAGCTTGATATAAACTAGTACCATCCATATTAATAGTAGCCCCAATCGGTAGTACAAAACTAGTTACTTCCTCGTCGACTCCTAAATGCTCTTCTACCCTTTCCATCGTTACTGGTAAGGTTGCCGCACTCGAACTTGTTGAAAACGCTAATAGTTGAGCAGGTGACATTCCCTTCATAAAAGTGTTAGGTGTTGTTTTCGTAAAAACCCAAACCAATAGCAGATATACCCCTAACATTAAAGTTAGTCCTAGTACAACACAGAATGCATACCATGCTAAAGCTTTAAACAAATCTAAACTAGGTGACTCTACGACTAAGGCAGCCAATAATGCAAAGACACCAAATGGTGCCGCTAACATTATAAGGTCTATCATTTTTAGAATAACTTCATTAAATCCATCAAAAAACTTTTTAACCGGAGTTGAATGTTCCTCAGGGATAAGTATTAAACCAATACCGAAGAATATAGCGAAGAAGATGACCTGCAACATATTTCCGTTATCTGAAGCCGCTTGAAAAATATTACTAGGCACTAAATCTTCTAACGCCTGTAAAGGGCCCGCTTCTTGTTGTTTATCAGCTTTGGATTTAATGGCTTCGGCATCACTTTTATAATTATCCACTAGTTCGGTACGGGTAGCCTCACTAATTGAAGCACCAGGTTTTACGATGTTTACAACTCCTAAACCTATAGTAACAGCAATTACGGTAGTAGCTATGTAAATACCAATGGTACGACCTCCCATTTGAGATAATTTGGAAATATCCTTAAGGTCAGATACTCCTTTTATCAATGAAGCTAAGATTAGAGGTACAGCAATAAGTTTTAAGGAATTGATGAAAATATTACCAAAAGGCTTTATCCAATCTGAAATAAGTTTTGGTCCCCATTCGAATTGAACCATTGCCAAAGCAAATAGAACACCCGCCAACATACCTATTAGAATTTGCCAATGCAACTCAAGCTTCCTCATATAACATATAGTTTAGGGAAGTAAGATAGTATTTTGACAGGAAAAGTACTAGAAAGGAACCTTATAATTTAATGGTTCTATTGAGTAAGGCATAATCCGCTAAAACCATTGCGGTCATTGCTTCAACGATTGGCACTGCTCTAGGTACAACACAAGGATCATGTCTTCCCTTACCTTGAGCCTGAACTTTATTACCTTCTTTATCTATAGTTTCATAGCCTTGTATTACGGTAGCTACTGGTTTAAATGCAACATTAAAATAGATATCCATTCCATTACTTATACCACCTTGTATACCTCCACTATAATTGGTTTTGGTAGAACCATCGCTATTAAATTGGTCATTATGATCGCTACCTTTCATCTTTACTCCTTCGAAACCACTGCCATATTCAAAACCCTTTACTGCATTAATCGATAACATAGCTTTACCCAATTCTGCATGAAGTTTATCAAATACAGGTTCTCCTAAACCAATCGGTACATTTTTTGCCACACAGGTTATAATACCACCAATGGTATCCCCTTCTTTTTTAATGGATTTTATGTACTCTTCCATCTTCATTGCCATTTCTGGGTCTGGACACCTAACAACATTAGATTCCGTTAGGCTTAAATCTAAATCTTTATAGTCTTTATCTAACCTCATATCTCCCACTTGAGAAACAAAAGCCTGTATTTCTATACCTTTCAAAAACTGCTTTGCAATGGCCCCTGCCACTACTCTACTAGCTGTTTCTCTTGCAGAACTTCTACCGCCACCACGATAATCTCTAAAGCCATATTTTTTATCGTAAACATAATCAGCATGAGAGGGTCTATAAGAATCTTTAATATGACCGTAATCCTGTGATTTATGATTGGTATTATGTATAGCAAAACCAATAGGTGTACCCGTTGTTTTACCTTCGAAGATACCAGAGAAAAATTCTACTTCATCAGGCTCCTTCCGTTGCGTAACTATTGCAGATTGGCCTGGCTTACGACGATTTAAATCGTGTTGTATCGCTTTTAAATCCAATTCAATTCCGGATGGACACCCATCAATAACTCCGCCTATTGCTTTTCCGTGAGATTCCCCAAAAGTGCTTACCCTAAATATGGTTCCAAAGGTATTTCCGGCCATAATATGTACTATCTAAATTAGTTGATACTGATTGCAAAGCAAACTCTATTGCAAGATTCAAAGGTAAATGTTAAATGCTTGAAAGAAAAATTTTAAAAGTGCTTAATATGATGATAACCTTCTACAATTGTGATAATAATTAATTAACATAATCATGATGGATTATTGACCTGTATTATAGATGATTAAACAATCGTTACATTTAATTTTACTATTAAAATTTCATCTTTGAAAAAACGTCGTCTTGAAATAGCTGTACTTTCAGATGTCCACTTAGGCTCTTATGCTTGTCACGCAGAAGAGCTGCTAACGTACTTATCAAGTATTGACCCGAAGATTTTAATTCTAAATGGAGATATACTAGATACTAAGAAGATGAGTAACAATTATTTTCCTCCCTCTCATTTAAAAGTGGTCAAGAAAATTTTCTCTTTAGCTTCTAAAGGCACCAAAGTCCATTTCATAACAGGCAACCGCGACGAGTCATTTCGCAAATTAGACGCTATTTATATGGGTTTTATCAAGGTATCAAACCATTTAACATTAAAACTCAATGGAAAAAACACCTTATTCTTTCACGGAGATATATTCGATTTTTCATTTAAACACTCCCAATGGTTATTAAATTTTGGAAACACCGGGTTTAAAACATTGTTAAAACTTTCAATACTCAAAACAAAGATATTTGGACTATTTGGGAAGAAAAATAAACCTTTTTCGAATCCTGACTTAAAATATGGGAAACGTGACCCAGACCTAATTTCTTTATTCGAACGAAGTGTAGCCAAAATGGCCATCAATCAAAATTATGATCATGTTGTTTGCGGGCATAGCCATTTCCCAAACAAACAGATTTTTGAAACACCAAAAGGTGAATGCCTTTATTTAAACTCAGGTGATTGGGTAGAACATATGACCGCTTTAGAATATTCCTTTAAACGCTGGAAACTCTACCGCTACGAGAATGATAAGCTGGCTTCTTTTTATATGGATGAGGAACTTAAGTCTATGGATATTAATGAACTCATAGCCACTATTACTCATCGAAAATTAAGAGAGAAACAAAACGACGGTAAAGACGAAATCAACGACATTTAATTAATTAAGGCCTCTTTCAATATACTTACAGGGTGTTTCGCAATTCTTTTTGTTCCATCGAAGATTTGATGTCTACAACTTGTTCCGTTTGCCGCTATAATCGTAGTCAGAGCAGATTTAGTTACTGCAGGAAATAGTTTTAAACTACCGATTTTCATACTGGTTTCATAATGTTCTTTTTCATAGCCAAAAGACCCGGCCATACCACAGCATCCTGAAGCTATTATGGTAACTTTATAATTAACAGGAAGATTTAAAACATCAAAAGTTACTTTCTGATTACTCAATGCTTTTTGATGACAGTGATTATGAATTTTTATATCCTTAGCCTCTTCGGTAAAACTGGATGAATTCAAATGTCCTTCCGAAATTTCCTTGGCCAAAAACTCTTCGATTAAAAAAGAGTGGTCTGCAATTTTTTGAGCAGTTTCTTTATCAGCAGTCATACGTTTATACTCATCCCTAAAAGAAAGAATTGCTGAGGGCTCTAATCCTAAAATTGGCAAGCCTAAGTCTGCAAATTTCTTTAAATCTTTTGTGTTTTTTATAGCGAGTTTTTGAGCTTGTTTTAAAAACCCTTTAGAAAGAAAGGTACGACCACTTTCTGCAAAATATAATTCGACTTCATACCCTAGTTTCACTAATAAAGCTATGGCATCTTTACCTACTTCAATATCTAAATACCTTGTAAATTCGTCTATGAACAAGATAACCTTATTTTTAGTTGTAGTATTTTGATTATTAATATATTGAAGATGCCTATTGAAATTAAAACTATATACTTTTGGCAAGCTTCTTTCTTTAGCCACACCACTGGTTTTCTTTAGTAAACCGCCTAACAACTTAGATTCATACACTGCATTAGTTAGCCCTGCAACTTTACTTCCCAAACCATTAAGCTTTGTATTGTAAGCAAACAATTTACCACGTAACGGATACCCATTTGTTTCTTGATATTGGTATAAAAACTCCGCTTTTAAAGTCGATATATCTACATTACTTGGGCATTCACTAGCACAAGCTTTACAACTAAGACATAAATCAAAAGCCTCCTTTATTTCGGGACTATCAAATCCGTTTTTAGAGATACTTTTTGGGTTGGTTAAAAATTCTCGCAATGTATTCGCTCGACCCCGCGTGGTATCTTTTTCGTTTTTTGTGGCATGGTAACTCGGACACATACCACCACTCATATGGTGTGTTTTTCTACAATCACCACTACCATTGCATTTTTCAGCTGCTTTTAAAATTCCTTCACTATCAGAAAAATCTAAAAGTGTTTTAATCTCAGGCTCTACACGATCAACATCATATCGAAAAGACTTATCCATCGGATAAGCATCCACAATTTTCCCAGGATTAAAGATACCTTGTGGGTCAAAGTAAGATTTTATCCTTCTTAGCAATTCGTAATTTTTATCGCCTATCATCAAAGGAATAAATTCTGCCCGTACGATACCATCACCATGTTCACCACTAAAGGAACCTCTGTACTTTTTTGTAAGTTTTGCTACATCGGTAGTTATATTTCTAAATAAAGCAACATCGGTAGATTTTTTTAGATTAAGTATTGGTCTCAAGTGTAATTCCCCAGCACCAGCATGTGCGTAATACACGGCTTTCTGGTCGTAACCTTTCATAATCAATGAAAATTCGGCAATAAACTCCTTTAAATCTGTCAAAGCCACAGCCGTATCTTCTATACAAGCCACTGCTTTCATGTCACCAACAATATTGCCTAAAAGCCCTAGTCCGGCTTTTCTAAGTTCAATAGCTTTGGCAATATTATCTCCGACTAATGTGGCATTTGCATAACTTAAGCCAGAATCCTCAATTGTTTTTATTAAAGAAGCAATAGCCTTTTCTAGCTCCTCCTCGGTATGTGCGTTAATTTGCAGCATTAATAAGGCTTCTGGATCACCTTCTACAAAGAACCGATTGGCCATTTGTGCTCGATTGTTTTTAGTACAATCAAGAATAACCTTATCCATCATTTCACACAATTGTAGCGGATGCTCCATTACAGGTACAACATCCATCAAACAATCTTCTAATGAGTTATAATGCGTCACGACCATCGCTGAATATGCAGGTGGCAACGCATCTAATTGTATGGTGATTTCTGTGGTAAAAGCTAAAGTACCTTCGCTACCGCACAGCAATTCTGCCATGTTGAAATATGGTAGTTGACCCCCAAATATATCTGCCTTCAATAATTCATCAACCGCATAACCAGTATTTCTTCTATGTATTTCAGGTTTAGGAAAATTATCAATAATCTCTGATGCTATTTCCTTATTTATTAATTCTTTGTGTATGCTATTATAAAGTGATGCTTCAAATGTATTTTTTTCTTTTTTTTGTTGAAATTGCTTTTCTGTAATGCGTCCAAATTCCGCCTCACTACCGTCAGACAAGATTGTTTTAAGAGAAATAACTTTATCTCTGGTTACACCATATTGTATAGATGTAGTACCAGAAGAATTGTTACCAACCATACCACCGATCATACATCTATTTGATGTAGAAGTGTTAGGTCCAAAAAATAAACCGAAAGGTTTTAAATATTGATTCAACTCATCTCGAATGACACCGGGCTGTACCGTAACTTGTTTATTTACTTTATCTAAACTTATAATCTTTGTAAAGTGTTTAGAAACATCAACTACCAAACCATCACCAACACACTGCCCTGCCAATGAGGTACCTGCTGTTCTTGGTATTAATCCGATTTTTGCTTCATTTGCAAATTGTACTATCTTTTTAATATCGGAAACCGTTTTAGGGAAAGCTACACCTACAGGTATCTTACGGTACACCGAAGCATCTGTAGCGTAGAGTACTTTCGTAAGGTTATCGTATTGTAAATCCCCTTCTAAATCTTGTTGTAACTTTGACAGTAAATTATTATCCAACTTAACACAATTTTGATTGCTAAATTAAGTTTTATTGTGTGAGCTACATTATAAATAAGCTCATTTTTCATCACAAAAATTAAGAACATTATGAAGATTTTAAAAGGTATTTCGGTATTATTATTTATGGCTACCTGCTCTATTTCAGCACAGGAAATAGCCGATCATGCATTAGGGTTACGTTTAGGAGATAGTGACGGATTTGGAGCTGAAATCAGCTATCAAAAATCACTAACCCAAAATAATAGGTTAGAATTTGACTTAGGCTGGCGAGATAGCAGAAACTTTGACGCCTTTAAAATTGCGGGTCTATACCAATGGGTACGACCAATTGAAGGTGATTTTAATTGGTATTATGGCGTAGGTGGTGGCTTAGGAAGTGTTGATTTTCCAAGTGGCCCAAACAATAATGACAATGGCGGCCTATTTGTTTTTGCTGCAGGTGATATCGGAATTGAATATAATTTCGATATTCCGTTAATTCTTTCTTTGGATTTTAGACCTGAATTGGGCGTAGTCGGTTATGACGGATTTTCAGATAATTTCGATTTTGATATAGGCCTTGGTATTCGCTATCAGTTCTAATCATTAGAATTACACTAATTTAAAGACCGCTGACCAATGTGTTAGCGGTCTTTTTTTATATCTCATATATAAGTACATTTGCAACTTAAACTAAGTGAATTTTATGAAAAATAGCATTGTAATTTTACTAACTGGAATCTTAATGTTCAGTTGCAACACCACACCAGAAGGTTTCACCCTGAACGGAAATTTAAGAGGCGAAATACCTGACGGTACGCAAGTATACCTTAAAAAGATTGGTGAGAATAACCAACCAATGGAGGTTGACACGGCAGTTACAACCAATGGCGACTTTACGTTTACCGGTAAATCTGACATTCCTGAACTGCACTATCTTTTTGTAGAACAATTACCTGGATATACTGCTGTGATATTGGAAAATGGAGATATACAGTTCAATGCACAAAAAGATAGCATGGGCTTTGCCGAAATAAGTGGCACTTTTCAAAATGATGCTTTTTCTGATTATATGGAACAGTCAAGAGAAATTTCATTACAAGCACAATCTATACAAAAAGATATGCAAGCCGCTTCTGGCGAATCTGCTATGGCTTTACAAGATGAAATGAAAGAACTACAAGAAGAGTATAAAACTTTCGAATTAGACTATGTAAAAGCCAACCCTAATGCTTTGATATCTGCTTTAGTTCTCGATAGAGCTATTACTACAAAAGCAGTTACACTATCAGAAATTGAAGGTATTTACGATACCATGTCTGAAGAAATTAAAAATTCACAACCCGGTAAGAAGATACTAGAAGGTATAGAGAATTTAAAAAAATCTGAAGAAGCTGGTAAGAATTCAAGTATCGGCGCAAAGGCTCCTGACTTTTCAGGACCAAACCCTGATGGTAAAGAAATAGCTTTAAAAGATGTTATGGGCAAGGTTACTTTAATCGATTTTTGGGCTGGATGGTGCAGACCATGTAGAGCCGAAAATCCTAATATAGTTGCCGTCTACAATAAATATCATGATAAAGGTTTAAATGTTCTAGGGGTTTCATTGGATAGAACAGAAGAGGCTTGGAAGAAAGCGATTGCAGAAGACGGTTTAGAATGGGATCACATTTCTAACATTGCTTATTTTGATGATAAAATTGCAAAACTATATAATGTAGATGCAATACCTGCCGCATTTCTATTGGATGAAAACGGAGTAATCGTAGCTAAAAACTTAAGAGGACCAGCACTTGAAGCTAAGGTAGCTGAACTTCTAAACTAGAGTTTACCCTTTTAAAAAGCAAAAGCCCCAAGGTTAAAACCTTAGGGCTTTTTTTATATAGTAAAGACTATTAGAACTTATCGTAATAATCGTTAAAGTTTCCAGTTACCGTTGCTGTTTCACTTTTAACTACATCTCCTAATATTACTGCAACCGAATCATCTCCCAAAAATTCTAAGGCAGCACCATCTTCAAGTATTAAATCTCCGTAAATAGCCACACTACCTTCAATACGAAGAGTTGCTCCTGCTTTTACAACAATATCTCGAGTTTTATTAGATTTACCGACTGTAATGGCTCCATTCATTTCAAAAATGCCATTCTCATTAATTGTAATATCATTTTTAACCGCCCAAGAACCACAAAGTAATAAAGAACCGTCAATTGTTATTGAATTAAAACGTTTTGACCCTGAATATGCTTCTTCCTCTCCTTCTGAAACTGAATAGTTCGAATTTCCATGGAATGAAGCCAAATTTTCACAACTACTCACCAAACTTTCACTAGGTCTGTTCAATTTTATAATCTGAAATCCGGATTTTCCTGAAGCAGCAAAAATATAATCTCCTTTAGATGCTACATAATTAATAGAACCCGTAAGTTCGATAACACCAACACCTTCGGTAGTAGAATTAGTATTTTCAGATAGACTAAGTCCGCCTGCACCATTTGCCATTAAAAGCACATCCTCATTCACTGCAACTCCATTTGTCACAATATCACCAGGCTCAGCACTTTCAGGATTAGTTAATATAGGCAGATACTCTAAAAAGCTACCTGAAGCAGCATTATATACACCAGCGCCTTTAGAACCTTCTGAAACAACGATATTATCATTAAAAAAATCCAATGTACGTTTAGCATCAATTCCAAAATCAGAATCAATACTTATATTTCTTATAACATTAAGACTTTGATCTAAAAAACTAACACCTTCTGCAGCATCTAACACAGCTATTTCACTACCATTATAAGCTACTGAACGTAAATCAGCAAAAGCAGCCTCATTCACTATACTCATATCATTCTTGTCATAAATGACAACAAAACCATCTTGACCACTAGTTGCAATAACATTATCGTTCATGATACTAACATCTGTAGCATTAAAACCTTCTTGAAATCCGAAAGTAATATCAGAGGTATTCAGCCTACCACCACTTACTGCTATTTTTGCTACCAGTGAATTAGATGCCGCGGTAACTGATTTTTCAGAATCTACACCGCCAGCTACATATACATAACCACCATCATAAGCGATGGAGTTCAAATCTGCATTTGTAAAATACACTCTTGATGTAACTACCGGGTTGTAAGGGTCGCTAATATCTATAACATCGACAGCACCTACATAATCTTCCCCAACGGTATTATAGGAAACATAGCCATAATCCCCATTCAATGCTACGTGGGTTGCTGCTAAATTTTCTCCATTTTCGAATGTAGGAGGTGTAATTGACGCAACCAAAGTTAGCGGGTAATCACCAGCTTGTTCAGCTTTGCCAGTCGCATTATATCTTTTTGCACTTGTTATAGGATCCTCATAAATATCTAAAACACCAGCACGGTCGAAACTTACGCTATTGTCTAGTTTTAACTGATTAGATTCCTTTACTAAATTATCCTCAGGATTTTCGAAAATAGTAGTTTCATCACTACAACTTGTTACAAAGAAGGTAGCAGATATGGCCATAAGCCATACTTTTTTAATAGATAAAGTTGAATTCATGTTTAATTCGGGTTTGTGCAATAACGACATGACGCACCCGAATGTTGTATATACACAGAGAAATCCGATGAAATACAACACATTATAGCTTAATGAAACAGTTTGAATCTATTTAAACAAAAAGTAACTTAAATCTTACCCATTTTTTCTAGCGCGAAAAGTAAAATTATAGGTAATGCCAACAGACCCACCATTAAGGTTTCTGTCTGTAATAAACTAGGCATAAACAACAAGGTACAAGCGTAACCCCCAATTGCACCACCGAAATGAGCGGTATGGCCAATGTTACCCAAACGTTTCTTCATTCCGTAGATAGAATACAATAAATAACCTATACCAACCACATAGGCAGGTACTGGAATAGGAATAAACATAATACCTAATTGCATAGTGGGTTGCAAAAGAATGGCGGAATATAAAATACCGGTTACCGCACCACTCGCACCAACTGCAGAATAATATGGTTCATCTTTATGAAAACTTAATGCTAAAAAGCTACCCGCTATTAAACTTACCGCATAAATAATCAAAAATTGAACCGCACCAAACCAATTGATCACCACACCGGCGAAAAAATAAAGTGTAAGCATGTTAAACAATAAATGCGAAATATCTACATGTAAAAATCCAGAAGTTGCCATACGCTCTTTCTGTCCTGCTTTTATAGCCCCAATACTGAATTTATAGCGCTCAAAGAAAGTGGTGTCATTAAACCCTTTAAGTGAAACCAATACGTTTGCCGCAATTATTGCAATAGTCGCTATATCAATGTTGTACATTATCTGCTATTTATTTGGCGTCAAATATAACTATATTTGCCCATAATTTTTTTGAGAATGCAACTATTGGCCTTTGTTTTGATTTACCCATTTCTATGGGTGATTTCCATTTTTCCGCATCGATTATTTTATGGTTTTTCTGATATTGCTTTTTTCTTCGTGTACCATGTTTTTGGTTATCGACGTAAAGTTGTTCAGGACAACTTGAATTTGGTATTTCCCAGTAAGTCAAAAGAAGAAATTAATCGGATTGAAAAAGAGTTTTACAAGCACCTTTGCGATACCTTTTTAGAAATGGTGAAAACTATGAATCTAAGTAAAGAAGCGGTCGCAAAAAAATACCACGTGGTAAATCCAGAAGTACTGCTTGAAATTGAAAAAGAACGGAGTATTATAATTCTTTGTGCCCATTACGCTAATTGGGAGTGGAATGTTAGCATCAACAATTATGTTAACTCTAAAGGTTATGCTGTTTACCAACAAGTGAATAATTCTTATTTTGATAAATTCATTAGAAAAACAAGAGCGCGATGGAATACTACCTTAATTACACAAGGTCAGACAGCAAAGACCGTTATTCAAAATTTTAGAAATAATGTTCGTGCTACCTATGGTATGGTTAGTGATCAATCACCACAAGCACATAGAGCACACTACTGGACCAACTTTATGGGTATAAAAGTTCCTATTTTTAATGGCGGTGAAGCCTTAGCACGTAAAACAGGGTTAGCAACAGTCTTTTTAAAAGTGAGTAAGGTAAAGAGAGGCCATTATATAGCAGAGCTTATACCTATAGCCGTAAATGGAAAAGAAACCGAAGAACATGAAATCACGAATAAGTTTCTTCGATTGACCGAAGAACAAATTAGGGAAAAACCTGAATACTATTTATGGACTCATAAACGTTGGAAACACAGAGATAAAAAGCCTGCTGCCTTCGCAGAAATAGTATAACATTTTTGAAGTATAAAAAAGCCGAAAGCAAATATTTGCTTCCGGCTTTTAGTATTTTATAAACCAGCTATGGTTTTTATTTCACCAATAATTCGGTCCGCTAGACTATCAGCTTCTACTTGACTCTTAGCTTCCGTATAAATTCTAATGATTGGTTCTGTATTCGATTTTCTTAGATGAACCCAATTCTCAGCAAAATCTATTTTGACTCCATCAATGGTAGACAATTCTTCGTTTGCGTATTTTTCAGCCATAGCTTTCAAGATACCATCAACGTTTAAACTGGGCGTCAATTGAATTTTCTTTTTACTCATAAAGTAACTTGGGTAACTTGCTTTAAGCTCTGCAACTGTACCACCTTTCTCAGCCATAAGCATTAAGAACAATGCTGTACCTACCAAAGAATCACGCCCATAATGACTTTCTGGATAAATGATTCCTCCATTACCCTCACCACCAATAATGGCTTTATTAGCTTTCATTTTAGTAACAACGTTTACTTCACCAACTGCTGCAGCTTCGTAAGTACCGCCATGTTTTTGGGTAATATCACGCAATGCACGAGAAGAAGAAAGATTAGAAACCGTATTACCTTTTGTTTTACCCAATACATAGTCCGCACAAGCTACCAACGTATATTCCTCACCGAACATTTCACCATCATTACTTATAAATGCTAAACGGTCTACATCTGGATCCACTACAATTCCGAAATCAGCCTTTTCTTTTACCACTAAATCGCAAATGTCCTTTAAGTGTTCTTTTAAAGGTTCTGGGTTATGTGGAAAATGACCGGTTGGCTTACAATAAAGCTCAACAACTTCAACGCCAAATTCTTTTAAAAGCTTCGGAATTGCAATTCCGCCAGTAGAATTCACTCCATCTACTACTACTTTAAATTTAGCTTTCTTCACTACTTCAGCATCAACCAAAGAAAGGTTTAATACTTCATCAATGTGAATATCAATATAACTATCATTCTTAGTAATCTCTCCTAAATCATCTACATCAGAAAAATCAAAATCTTCTTTCTCTGCAATCTCCAAGATTTTTGCTCCTTGTGCAGCATCTAAGAACTCACCTTTTTCATTTAATAATTTAAGGGCGTTCCATTGTTTAGGATTGTGGCTAGCCGTTAAAATAATTCCGCCATCAGCTTTTTCCATAGGAACAGCAATCTCGACAGTTGGCGTAGTAGACAAATCTAAATCTACTACATCTATACCTAAACCTACCAAAGTAGAAACTACAAGATTCTGAATCATCTCTCCAGATATACGTGCATCACGACCAATAACTACTTTCAATTTATCTTTTTTAGAATAGTCTTTTAACCAAATTCCATAAGATGCTGCAAACTTTACTGCATCAATGGGTGTAAGATTATCTCCTGGCTTTCCTCCTATTGTTCCTCGTATTCCTGAAATAGATTTTATTAGTGTCATATATTCTTAATAAGTTTTTGCAAATATAAAGGGTTAGTACTTACCACTATGGTCCTTCTTTGTAAATTCGATTTATGAAGCATAATTTAGGCAAATGAACTTTTTAGCCCACATATATCTATCTTTTAATGATAAAGAAATTACCATAGGCAATTTTATTGCCGACAGTATTCGTGGTAATAAATTTGAACATTTACCATTGAAGGTTAAAAAGGGAATAAAACTTCATCGTTTTATTGACACCTATACCGACACCCACGCTATACCTAAAATTAGTAGTAAACGTTTACATGCCAATTATAGTCATTACAGCAGGGTAATTGTAGATATTTACTATGACCACTTTTTAGCAAAGAATTGGTCTAAATATTCAGATATTCCTTTGGATGTTTTTGTGAATGATTTCTATGACCTTTTAGAGGATAATTATGAAATTTTACCAGATGGCGTAAAAAGAATGATGCCCTATATGATTGCGGATAATTGGATTTATAATTATTCTAAAATGGATGGTATTGCTCGTGTACTAAACGGTATGAATCGTAGAACGAAAAATAAATCTAAAATGAATTTTGCGATTTTAGACTTAGAAGAACACTATGATGCCTTTGAAGAAGAGTTTACGGAATTTTTCGAACAATTAATCACATTTTCAAAGCAAAAATTCATTTCGATATTAGAAAAAAAATGAAACTATGTTACTACTAACCATAGTATTAAGATAATTCAACTAAACTATTAAATTAACCAATTATGAACCAATTAAAAATAGCATTAATATTTACTGCATTAGTATGTTTTGGTAGCTGCAAAGAAAATCCTGCCAGCCCAACGGGTACTGTTACCGATAAAGCCATGGTGGTTTCTGCACGTGAAGAAGCATCAAAAATAGGTAGTGATATCATGCAAAAAGGAGGCAATGCCTTTGATGCTATGATTGGCACACAATTAGCACTTGCTGTAGCATACCCACGAGCAGGAAATATTAGCGGTGGTGGATTCATGGTATATAGAAATGCAAATGGCGAAGTAGGTTCTTTAGATTTCAGAGAGAAAGCACCTAAATCAGCGCATAGAGATATGTATTTAGATTCTTTGGGCAATGTAATTCCTAATATGAGTACGTTAGGCGCTACGTCTGTTGGTGTACCTGGTTCTGTGGCCGGAATTATTGAAGTACATAGAAAATTCGGTAAGCTACCTTTAAAAGATATTTTCGAACCTGTAATTGCAATGGCGGAAAATGGTGTTACAGTTACTGCCATGCAAGCAGAAATACTTGATAATTATCGAGAAGTTTTTATTAAAGTAAATAGTGATAGTACAAAATTTGCGTCCGTTTATAAAGAGGGCGATCTTATTAAATACCCAAAACTCGCCCAAACATTACGAACAATAGCTAAAAAAGGAAGAGATGGATTTTACAAAGGTGAAGTTGCTCAAAAACTAGCAAATTTTATACAGGCAAATGGAGGATTTGTAACCGAAGAAGATTTAGCGAATTACCAAGCTGTTTGGAGAAAACCAATTTCTTTTAAATATAGAGATTTAAATATCATTTCTATGGGCCCACCAAGTAGCGGTGGCGTGACCATGAATCAGATTTTTAAAATGATTGAGCCCTATGATATTGCCTCATTCGGTCATAATTCTGAGAAAACCATTCAATTATTTACGGAAGCTTCGCGCCGGGCTTATGCTGATAGGAATTACTATTTAGGTGATCCTGATTTTGTTGAAATTCCTTTAGATGTATTACTTGAAGATGGCTATATGAAAGAACGAATGTCTAATTTTTCATTTGAGAAAGCTACAAAGTCAGATGATGTTTCTCACGGAGAAGTGGAAATTGTAGAAAGCATGGAAACCACCCACTACTCTATTGTTGATGCAGACGGGAATGCCGTTTCTGTAACCACAACCTTAAATGGTAATTTTGGCTCTAAACTATATTCTGATGAATTAGGCTTCTTTTTAAATAATGAAATGGATGATTTCAGCTCCAAAGCCGGTGTGCCTAATATGTTCGGACTCGTTGGTGCTGAAGCTAATAGTATTGCAGCAGAAAAAAGAATGCTTAGTAGTATGACGCCGACTATTGTTGAGCGCGATGGTCAACTTTGGATGGTTGTTGGCACGCCAGGTGGTTCTACTATTATTACTGCTGTAGCGCAAACCATTTTAAATGGATATGAATTTAAAATGAGCATGCAAGATGCAGTTAATGCTCCTCGTTTTCACCACCAATGGCTACCCGACATGGTCATCTTTGAACCAAATGGATTCACCTCTACTTTAAAGGAAAATTTAATGTCAAAAGAATATATTATCAATGAAGAACGCACACCAATAATAGGTAAGGTAGATGCCATTCGAGTTTTATCAAACGGTAAATTAGAAGGTGGTGCAGATAAGCGTGGTGATGATGCTGCAGTAGGGTTTTAGACGAATCTAAAATTTAAATAACACGCTTCTTACTTAGAGTCTAAAAATTTATAAATCAATTGCTTAAATATCTTATGTTAAAGAAATTATTTAAATTTATAGTATTTCTTGTTTTGCTCTTCGCAATAGGTTTTGGCATACTGTATTACCTCTATAACAAGCCATTACCGACTGGTGAATCGGGTCCAGAAGCTGATGCTTTAGCATATAGAATGCTTGATGCCTTACACTATAAAAAATTTAATAACACAAAGATTATTGAATGGTCTTTTAGAGGTGATCACACGTATAAATGGGATAGAGAAAAAGCTATTGTTACCGTCACTTGGGACGACAATAAAGTTAACCTTGATTTAATAACCCCTCATTCAAGTAAGGGCTATGTAAACGACGAATTAGTTTCATATGAAAAAACCCAAAGTCTTATTGAAAATGCCCAAAGGTATTTCAATAATGATTCTTTCTGGCTTGTTGCTCCTTATAAAGTTTTTGACCGTGGCACAGAACGTTATTTAGTAGATTTGAATGATGGTTCTGAAGCACTCTTAGTTACGTATACCAAAGGCGGGGACACCCCAGGAGATTCTTATTTATGGATTATTGAACCCAGTGGTATACCAAAGAGTTTTAAACTTTGGACGAAAATTATCCCCATTGGTGGCATAGAAGCTACTTGGGAAGGTTGGATAGAAACCGATAGTGGCGCTTTCTTACCAACAAATCACAAACTTGGCCCCTTGTCAATCTCTATGGGAGATGTTAAGGGATATAACTAAACAATAGCCTTCCTGATTATTTTTATAGTTTATATTCAAACTTGAACCAGGTTTAATTGATGAAATAAATAAACGAACCATGAGTTATACATTGAACAATATAACAACCACTAAATGCAAGATTATAAATTTCCAATAGATTTCACATTTCACATAGGCACCTTATCCAATGATTTTACCGCTGTTGATGCTGATAAAAAAACAGTGGCCTATGTAAAACAAAAGCTTTTTAAGTTTAAAGAAGATGTTGGTGTCTATGAAAATGAAAATAAAACCAAGCTACTTTACAATATAAAAGCAGATAGATGGATTGATTTTTCTGCCTGTTATTCATTTTCAGACCCATCAGGACAAGAATTTGGAAAGATAGGACGTAAAGGCTGGGCGTCTTTATGGAAAGCGCATTATGAGATTTTTGATAAGAACAAAAAACTAAAGTACACCATTCGTGAAGAAAACGCTTGGGTTAAAGTATTAGACGGCTTGGTAGGTCAAATACCTTTAGTCAATCTATTTACCGGTCTTTTTCTAAACCCTGCCTATATTGTTATTAATGGTAATAATGAAACCGTGGTTCGATTGGCAAAAGAAAAATCTTTAGTCGGGAGACGTTTCAAAGTCAGTGAACTTAAAAAATTAAATGGTGATGATGATATCATTATTCTAGGATTAATGATGATGGTTTTATTGGAACGTCGTAAAGGTTAAAACTCCGCTAATCCGTATTCATTTAAAACCATATCCCATTCTTCGGTTTCTACAATCTCTAATATTCTTTGAGAAATACGTTGCTCTAAATCTGTATGAGATTTTGGTAATCCGAATGCGTAAAATTGAATATCGAACTTTATAGGTAATAATTCTATACTATTAAGTGTAGAGTCTTTTTGAATGGCATATTTCAAAATTGGATCATCATATAGAAAAGCATCAATTTTACCTTTTTCTAAATCAGATAGACCCTGACCAACATTTTGATAAGTTTGGATATTCTTAAAAAAATGTTCTGATAAAAAATTCTCTGTGCCAGATTTATCAATGGTACCTACTGCCCTATCCTTAAATTCATAAAATCCGTCAGGATTATTGGTCAATTGATTCACAGTTAAACTTGAAGCTATACTTGCTGTTAATCCTGAAATGAATAACAAACCACCAAACATTAATAACAATGCTGTAACTTTCCCTAATTTAGTTACGGGTGCCTTATCGCCATAGCCAACAGTAGTTAGCGTTACGGCAGACCACCAAACACCATCCCACAAACCCCTTGACCCTGGTCTAAATACTTCTGGGTTTTTTTTACGTTCAAAAATCCATCCGAGAACACCAAAAATAAAAATGATGAAAAGTAAAATCATTAATCCTCCAAGAAAACCCAAATTAAAAAATCCTGCTAAGAACGATTTAAACTTATTAAAAGAAGATACCTCAGAAACAGCAATTGTAGCATTTGATGCGTAAAACGAATGTGTAAACTCCATTTCCTTACTGCGTTGACTTGTAATGGTTAAAGGGTTTATACTTAAATCTATTCCACCTGTTCGAACAGAGTCTAACATAGCCGAAAATTCCATGGGTACCATAGTATAATTAATATTTAATCTATTTGCTACCCTCTCCCAAAGCCAAACATTGAGCCCTTCTAGATTCTTTCCATTATCAACTACAAAAGGTGCTGCCTGAGTATAACCAACCAATAGTGTATCGTTTTTTGTTTGACTGTTCAAACAAAGGGATTCAAAAAGTAAAATCAACAATACTAACTTTTTCATTTATCTGTTTAAATTACACTCTTTTAAATATAATCATTTTAGAAAGCATACTCTTCCACTACAAAACCATCAAAATACAGTAATTTTAATCAAAACTAAATTCGCTTATTATGATGTATAAATTAATTACAAAGAATGAGGTAACCACTAACCTACAATCTCAACTTACCCTTCTATATAAGCAACTTAATGCTGAATTAACTCAACTTGATTTAAACACTGTTTTATCTGATTATAAAACTACAGACGTTGTTATTTGTATGGATGATGATATTTTAGTAGGAATAGCCATGATGGCAAAGTACAAAGTCATATCAGGACACAAAGGAATGATTGAAGATGTAGTAGTTTCTTCTAATTATAGAGGAAAAGGTATAGGCAGAAAACTTATGGAAAAACTTTTAGAGCAAGCTGAGATTGAAAAATTAAATGATGTTTTATTATTTAGCGGCCACCATAGAACGGCTGCAATTTCACTTTATAAAAGCCTCGGTTTCATATTAAAAGAAAGCGGAATGTATGTTAAAAATTATTAAAGTAATACTTTAATCAACCTTCTTAACGTGCTGTAATTGATTCTTTAACTCCTTCATAGACTCTTGCAACTGACGTAGTAGCCCATTATCGGTAGTAGCATCGACATTAAAAGTTATTTTACTACTTACCTCCCAAATTTCCTGTATCTGAAAAGGCTTAATATCGTAAGGAGGGTATGTTTCATTCAGAGAAATTAAGGTAACATCATTTGAATTTGGCCGCTTCTCAATTTTCTTAACCATAATAGAATCTTGCAAGACCACAACATACATTTTATTTGCACTTACATGATCTATATGTTCAATCGCTCTAGCCAAAACCCATTCACCCGGATGCAAATTTGGCAACATACTATCCCCTTCTACCTGAAAACCACGATAGGTAGCATTTCTAAATTCTGGTATAGGCAAATCAAAAGCAGGTAGTTGTTTATACCAACTGGTATCTGAAATATTTTGAGGATACCCCGCTGCAGCTTTAGCATTAACCAACACCATGTTATCACGATTGGCAGAATCAACGGTCACCACTTTTGGGATAACACTAGTTTTCGATGTTTCTAAATACTGTTCTTCACTTTCACCGAAAAGCCATAACGGATTAATTTTAAATTGCTTCAACAATTCCAAAACCACCTTACCTGATAATTTGGTACGACCACGTTCAATATCTGCAGTAGTGCTTGAAACACCAATTAGCGCCGCAAAATCTGCCTGAGTATACCCCAACTCTCTTCGTAAGTCAGTAAATCGTTTTAAAGTCAATTCGTTTTCCATGGTCTCTTGAGGTTCTGAAGAGATAATCCATATCTCAATCTTCATCAAATATAGTCATTATGGATTATTTCCAAAATATAATTTGGATTATTTCCATAATTAGGAATATATCCATATTTTTGGATTAATTACAAATTGCTATGGATTTTAATCGAATTAAAGAAAAACTGAACATTTTAGCAGATGCAGCCAAGTACGATGTATCCTGTTCAAGTAGTGGTAGTAATCGTAAAAACAAAAATAATGGGCTTGGTGACACTGGTAATGGTATTTGCCATACCTACACAGAAGATGGGCGCTGTGTATCACTTTTAAAAATTCTACTGACCAATCATTGCATTTTTGATTGTGCCTATTGTGTTACACGTAAAAGCAATGATGTTAAAAGGGCTGCCTTTAAGATTCAGGAAGTAGTCGATTTGACTATTAATTTTTATAGAAGAAATTATATAGAGGGACTCTTTTTAAGCTCTGGCATATTCAAGAGTGCCGATTATACTATGGAGCGATTAATTGCAGTAGCCAAAAAACTTCGAGAAGAAGAAAACTTTAATGGATATATTCATTTAAAATCAATACCTGGTGCTAGTGATGAATTAATGTATGAGGCCGGATTATATGCAGACCGGTTATCGGTGAATATAGAAATTCCCACAATCTCCGGCCTTAAATTATTAGCTCCAGATAAGAAACATGAAGACTTCATAAAACCTATGTTAAAGGTTAAAAATGAAATTATACGATATTCTGAAGAGCGTAAAATAATACGTAGTACAGCAAAATATGCACCTGCAGGTCAAAGTACCCAAATGATTATTGGTGCTACCGGTGAAAGTGATAAGGACATTATGTACTCTGCCACCCATTACTACAAAAATTTTAACATGAAAAGGGTATACTATTCTGGTTATGTCCCTATATCAACCGATAGCCGCTTACCCTCTTTGGGTTCTGAAGTACCCATGTTACGAGAAAATAGATTGTATCAGACCGATTGGCTACTTCGATTTTATGGCTTTAGCGTAAATGAGATTTTAGATGCCGATAACCCCAATCTAGAAATGGATATTGACCCTAAATTGATGTGGGCACTTAGAAACTTAAATCATTTTCCGGTTGATATTAATAAAGCAGATAGCAGAATGTTAGCTCGTATACCAGGTATTGGTATGGGCTCTGTTCATAAGATTATAAGCGGAAGAAAATATAGAAATTTAAGCTGGGACCATTTAAAGAAAATGGGCATAGCCCTTAATCGTGCCAAGTTTTTTATCGTTTGTAATTCTAAGGATTGGGAACGTAGAGATTTAGATGCTGCAAAGATAAAAGGAATGATTCTACAATCACAAAATGGAAAATTTAAAAATCAATATAATAATCAATTATCACTATTTAACTGAAGTTTTACTTTATTACTAAAACCAAACCTATGAAAAACCTGAATAACACTTTACACGTATCGAATTACGCTATTTCTTATTCACTCTTAGAGCGAAGTCAGATTCAAATTTTGGCTTTAGGGTATCATGTGGTAATGTTTAAAAGCAAGCTAAAAAAACGATTAAAAATTTTAGTCCGTGTGTTATTATTTAATTTTTAAAATGGTACTTATGAATACTATAAAAACCCTAATTTACGATGGTAGCTTTAATGGATTTCTAACAGCTATTTTTATAGGCTTTGAACAAAAATTACATCAAGCCGACATACAACGGCAAGGACAAATTCAAAGTGGTTTATTTGCCGAAACAGAAATAATATTTACTAACGTTGAAAAAGCACAACGTGTTTGGAATGGTGTTCACAAAAAAAGCAATAGCGCCATAAAGAATATTTACTTTGCATTCTTAAGTGAACAAAATAATGTAGAAGCCCTACTCTACCATTACGTTCAAAAATTAATGGGAGGTACATACAAGGGAACTACAGATTTTAGCGATGATTGTGTTTTAAAAATTAATCAGCTTGCTCATAAAGTAGGCAGAGAGAAACATCGAATGGAAGCATTTGTTCGTTTTCAATTAACAAAAGATGATGTTTACTTTGCGAATATTGAACCTGATTTTGATGTTCTTCCGTTAATATCCAAACATTTTAGAAATCGTTATGCTGACCAACAATGGATTATTTATGATGTGAAACGTAAATATGGACTTTTTTATGATTTGGAAAGAGTTGAAATCATATCATTAGACCTTACTGACGTTCATACAAATCAAGTTGATAAGAGTAATGTTTTCAACGATACAGAATATGAATATCAAGATCTTTGGAACAATTACTTTAAAAGCACAACCATAAAATCACGTATAAACACAAAACTACATGTGCAACATGTACCAAAAAGGTATTGGAAGTATCTTTCAGAGAAAAAAGAAGCGGTTTAAAACCTAAATTTAACAAATAAAACAATTACGCTAAATAAGTTTTAATAAACCGTAAAATTTTACTGAAAAGATGTACATAAGATGGTAAACAATTCAAAGCAAGAATATAACATTATTTGATATATCGTTACTAACTTAATTGCAATACATCCTAATCACTCTAGAAATTACTTACCGCCATCTAATTTATCTTGCAGTTTTTTTAATTCATCCCATTTGTCTGCACTTGCCAATTTAGCTTGCTTTGGCCAAGAACCTGGTTTATGTATTGAATATCGTGGGCCTGCTTCTTTTAAAATTCCCTCTAGAACTTTTACAGATGCTTTACTTAATTTTTCAAAATCACCAATACCTTTTTCAGTTAGTATAGAGGCTATTTTAGGACCTATACCCTCAATCTTTTTCAAATCATCCTTTTTAGCTTTCTTAACCGTTTTGGATGTTGTTATCTTAATGGTTTTCTTTACTACTATCTTTTTTTGAGGTACTACACTTAAGTCAACAACACTATTTTCAATACCTGAATATGGTGAAGACACATAATCATCAGCCGCATGATCATTGAACCATCCTTTATCATCACTTAAATAGCGAAACTCATAGCGTTTTCCGTTCTCTAGTTTTAAACTCTTCACATAAGTATTGCCTTTTTTTTCCATTTGAAAAGAACTGTCATTACTTTGCCAATTGTTAAAGTCACCAAGCAATAATACATTTGATGAGCTAGGAGCCTCATTTTCCCCAATTGTAAATGTTACTAACGTATGTGAACCCTTGTCCTTTATTTGTTTTAATAATGCCATTTTAAAAGATTTATCATTAATATAAAAGTAAAATTTAATTTACTCATAATCAATGAGTTTAACTTAAAAAAAAATTAATAATAAAACATTTAATAAGAGTCTTTAAATAATGATTTTTCCTTTTTATAATTTTAGTTTCTTTGAACAACCACATCTTAATTATCATAATAACAAAGACTTTATAGAACTTTAATGAAGCTATCTTCTTAAAAGTTTAATAGGTCTATACAACTTGGTATTAGTTAAAATTTAAAGACTGAAAAAAAATAATTTGCAAATTGTAACTATCTTCTCATTTGTAGCTGGAATCGCGCATGTTAACAGGGTTTTTAACTTTTACCCAGTTAACAACTGATGGTAACAGTCATTTTGCTTTGTTCAATGGTGATGATTTTGAGTTTTGGAAAGGAACAATTTACTTACTCTGTATTTTTTCTTTCCTATACGGTTCTTTTGCTTCATGCTTTATTATCCAAACGTTTTGAGAAAACAAGAAATTAAACGCTTTTGTTTTATCAACAGTTATTGAATCGTAAGTAAATGCTACCGAAATAAGATATCCTTATGTTATTGTTTCTTTACTTCTATTTGCCATGGGTCTACAAAATTATTTCATCTCTAAAATTTCTAGATATATCGTAAGAACAACTCATTTAACTGGACTATTTACCGATTTAAGAATTAAACCATTTCAACTATTCTTTCGTAAATCTTACCCACACACTGAAAAAATCAAGGAGACATTAAAATTAAGATTATATGTTTCTTTTTATTTGGTGGAATAACCGGTGAATTGTTTTACTCAAAATATATCTGCGAAGTTTAGTATTGATGGAGTTGGTGATGGAACAGATTTTTATGGCATTTATTGGGAAATTTATCAAACACCTTAACAAGTATTTTTGACACTATTCGATAGCCAAATGTCTCTACCTTTTCAAAAGATCAAATTGGAGTTAATAATATAAGGGCCTATATGAATTTTATAGAAAAAATTTACAGAACCTGCACTGAATTTACTATATCTACTTAGGTAAGTTTAGATAATGAAATTATTGTTCACTACGAAGTATAATAGAAACTGCATTCTTTAAAAAATAAAATCATTTATACATTAAAAAGTACATAAGATACAATTAACACTAAATAAGTCTAATTATAAGACTTATTTAGTGTTATAGTTTAAACTCTCTATTACCGAACTAGACGACCTGTAATATTACCTCCTAAAATATTAGTTACTTCATTGACAGTCGCTAAGTTAACGTCACCTTCATACGTGTGTTTTAAAGCACAAGCAGCACTAGCAAACTCCATAGCTTTATAATCGTCAAATTTCTGTAGGCCGTATATTAATCCAGCAGCGAATGCATCACCAGTTCCTATACGGTCGACAACATGGGTAATATCTAAATCTTCTGTTTCTCTAAATTCTTCACCATTCCACATTCTAGCCCTTATTTTGTGCCAAGATGAATTTAATGAGGTTCGAATTTTGTCGAATACCTTTTCAATAGTAGGGAAAGCAATCATTAATTGTTTACTTGCTTCAATAAAATCATCATTGCCATAACCAAATTCTGTGTCAAGGACTTCATTTATTTCATTAACACCACCTATAAAAATAGTGGAATAGTTAAGTAGTTCGATTAATGCTTCTTTTGGATCTTGACCATACCTCCATAGACCGCTGCGATAGGTTGGGTCGGCAGATACTGCTAATCCTTTTTCTCTTGCTAATTTCAAGCCTGCTTTTAGCGTATCAAAAGCACCTTGTGATAGTGCAGGCGTAATTCCTGTCCAATGCATCCATTCTCCATTTTCTAAAGCATTTTCCCAATTAACTTTAGAGGGTTCTATCTCTGAAAATGCTGAGTGCGAACGGTTATATGAAATCATACTAGGTCTAATGACCGCACCAACTTCTAAAAAATATACTCCCAAAGGGCGTTTAGATTGAATTATTGAAGAGGTGTCAACACCAAACTTACGAATGTATGTTAAGGCGGTGTCCCCTATAAAATCTTCCGACACGGCACTTATGTGTTTAACTTCACCACCAAAATTAGAAATTGAAATACCAACATTTAATTCCGTTCCTCCAAAATAAAATTCAACAATATTAGATTGAATAAATTTTTTATTCCCTCTGGGAGAAATACGCATTAAAACCTCACCGAATGTTATAATCTGACCCATATCGTTATTTTAAACCTAAAATACTTATTCTTTTAAAAAGATTTTACAATTAACCTATTGATATTTAGAATTATATAAATTTAACTGTCATAAAGTATAAGCCCGGATTTTTAATAAGTAGATTACAACTAGAGCTTAAATAACTAAGCTCTACAAGAACACCTACATTCAATTGATAGTGTTTCTAAACCGAATCAGAAATCTTTGATACCACGGAAGCCTTTGTATAAATCTCTGGCGAAATATATATTTCTGATTTCAGAAAAAAAGTAATAGAAAAATTGAAAGCTCTAAAACGCTTTCAGTTAGCGAATAAAACTGTTTTAAAATTACAAATTATCTAAAACCCATGTTAACATAGCTTATATGAGGCTATCATTTGAAATGGATAAATATCTTTGTACATTACTAGTTTATCAAATTAGATAATTGACCCCATTAAAGTCTTATGAAAATTAAACCCATATTATTTTTATGTTTTGTTTTGACCTTATATATATCATTTGGCCAAACCAAAATTATAGAAGAAAGGTTTTTACCTATTGGTGACATTGAACAATGGATTACAATTAAAGGCGAGGATATTAAAAATCCTGTTATTCTATTTATTCATGGCGGCCCTGGTAGTACTATGAGCCAATATAAAGATGATATTTATGGTGATTGGGCCAAAGAGTTTACATTGGTAAATTGGGATCAAAGAGGAGCGGGCAAAACGTTTGGCAACAATGCGCCTAAAGAAATAACTGAAGATTTTTATGTAAACAATCCATTAAGTGTCGAAGAAATGGCCAATGATGGTATTGAACTTACCCAATATCTTTTAAAGTATTTAAATAAAAGAAAAGTCATTGTCGTTGGAACTTCTTGGGGCTCAATTTTGGCCACTAAAATGGCATTAAAACAACCAAAATTATTTCATGCCTATGTTGGTCATGCTCAGTTTGTAAATTTTTCTAGCAATATTAAGAATGCTTATGCCGAAGTCTATGAAATAGCAAAAAAAGAGGAAGATAAATTAATTATTGAAAAACTAGAAAATTTAGGATTCCCACCATACAACAAAGCTAAGAATTACGGACAGCTGTTACGAATAGTCAAAGAATATGAAAAGGAGAATTCAACTCCCAGTCCAACTAACTGGTGGAAAATAGCCTCACCTTACGATAATATTAAAGACAGTAAAGACCGATATAACGGCGATGATTATTCATTTCTAAACCTTGTTGGTGATAAGAATATTGGTGTAAAATCAATGGTATCTGATATAAATTTTGAGAAAACCGGATTGATTTTTCATTTGCCTATTTTCCTGATACAAGGCTCCGATGACATTTTAACTTCTAAAAAATTGACTAAGCCCTATTTTGAAAATATAAAGGCGCCAAGAAAAGAATATTTCTTAGTTTCAAATGCTGCCCATGGTTTTAATGAAGCTATAATTAAGAAGCAATACGAAATAATAAAATCACTACAAGTTCAAAAGTAACTCGTATACTCTATTTGCTGGGTAATTTATTTCTCACCCTTCTCCCCTATAAAATTGTCGCTCTTGTTTTTAAAAAGAATATTAAATGTTGTCAAGCTTCCATAGATTCGGGTTATATATTGTTGTAAATCAATTTTTTCCTGGTCATCTAAATTTTTACTTGAGTTTATTTTCTGTTCCATTACTCGAATACGGTCCCTCACCATCACTATTTTATGAAAAAAAGTATTAATAGGAATTTCCTTATTACTCATACCTGGTTCACCTGGTTCTAATATCAGATTTCCACCTTTCCATTTGTCTGCAATTGCCACGCGTTGTGTTGCATCGCTCCATTTCTGAAGAATAGCTACCAAAGAACTTTCTACATCAAAGAAACTTACTGTATCTACCTCATTATTAACGGCTTCTATAACTTCAAAATCAGTATCTATATCTATAGTTTCCAAACCTTTATCCATGAAAGTCACCCAATATTGATTTGAAGAAACATTGGTAATCACACCCTTACCTAAATCTGCATGTAAAATTCTTGATCCTATTCCTAGTACTTTCATAATAATTATTCTTAGTTACACTGCTAATTTATATCCAGTTTTAATCATCAGCAAAAAGTATTGCCTTTATATATCAATAATATATCCCTGAGTGATGTTTTTGTCGTCTTAGTAAGTTCTTGTACATTTAAAGTCAAGAATTTATGTTAATTCTTTTCAACCATAAAATTACTCTCATGAAAAAACTAATGGCAATATCCTTATTCTGTTTAGTACTAATTTCCTGTGGAGAGAAGAAAAAGGAAATCACAGAACAACCACCGACCAAATTAAAAGCATTAATTATCGACGGTCAAAACAATCACTATGTTTGGCCTAAGACTACAATGATGATGAAAGATTATTTAGAGGAAACAAATCTTTTTACAGTTGATGTGCAACGAATGGATTCTGTTTGGTTAGGAATAAAGTATAATAAAACAAGACCTGAAGCGTATACCTATTTCATTGAAACATATCCATTAACAGATAAAACCTATAGTATTTCAGACAGCCCTATAAAAACATCTAACTTCTCGTTTAATTTTAAGGACTATGATGTAATTATATCAAATTTGGGTGCAGAATCTCCTCTATGGCCAGAAAAAACCAGAAAAGATTTTGAAACTTATATGGATAATGGTGGTGGTTTAGTTGTCATTCATGCAGCAAATAATGCTTGGGGCGAATGGGACGAATTCAATAAAATGATTGGTTTAGGGGCTTGGGGAGGCCGTGATGAAAATACAGGACCATATGTTTATTATAACGAAGCTGGAGAAATTGTAAAAGATTCGACGGAGGGAGTTTGTGGTTCTCACGGACCAGAATATGAATTTCAATTGACGACAAGAGCACCAGAACACCCAATTATGAAAGGTTTGCCTAGCAAATGGTTACATACACAAGATGAATTGTACGAACGTATGAGAGGACCTTTTGAAAATGCCACTATTTTGGCAACTGCCTTTGCCGACGTAGAAAAGAACGCTCCACCTTGGGATCCAAATATTACAGGTCTTGGCCAAAATGTTGCTCAACTTATGGCGATTAATTATGGCAAAGGGCGTGTTTTTCATTCAACTCTTGGTCATTTTGATTATTCAATGGAATGTGCAGGATTCATTACTACCCTGCAACGTGGAACAGAATGGGCGGCAACGGGAGCAGTAACTCAAGAAATACCAAAAGATTTTCCTACACCAAACAGCACTAAATCTAGAGTTTGGAAATAACCTAGGTTCTAATACTATTCAGATAAAGGCGAGCAATTGATTTTTCTGCGTGTATCAATTAAGTAGATTATTTTCCAAGTATTTTCTTCTTTGAAAAGTTGGAAGGAATTTACTCCACAATGTTGAAATTGGTTGTTAACCCAAAATTCATAGGGCGTCCAAGCATTTGCCATATTTCCATCAATTTGAATAAAATAGTTGGTTATACGTTCCTGAAAGTCAATGGAATCAGATATACCTACTATAGATTTTACTAAGTCATCATAACTTTCTGTTTTTAAAATAGACTTCCCTTCTTTAGAGATTCCAATTGTTTGTAGTCGTATTGATGGATGCACTATTTTATTTAATGCAATTGAATCTTGGGCATGAAATGCATCGAAGAATTCAATAACAGCTTGTTTAACCTGTAATTCTTCATTGGTCTGCGATAAAACGACCATATGCATTAATCCAAAAATGAAAATCACCGTTCGTTTCATGTTAGTTGCTTTAAATTCAAACCTAAAATAATATAATTTGACGTTATACCTAGATAAACCCTTAATTGTAATTCAACTATATTCTCATTAAAACTCCTTACTTTTATGGCGCTTAAACGAAAAAACAACTATGTCCACAGCTAAAAAAGAATATAAAAGAGTTACCGTAAAATCATTGGTAGATATGAAGAAAAATGGAGAGAAAATCTCTATGCTTACCTCATATGACTACTCGATGGCGAAAATTGTAGATGCCGCTAAGGTAGATGTCATCTTAGTAGGTGATTCTGCCAGTAACGTAATGGCTGGCCACGAAACGACCTTGCCAATTACTTTGGACCAAATGATATACCATGCCTCTTCAGTTATAAGAGCTGTTGAACGCGCTTTAGTAGTGGTTGATTTACCTTTTGGGAGTTACCAAAGTGACCCTAAGGAAGCTCTACGCTCAGCAATTCGAATTATGAAAGAAAGTGGGGCTCATGCGGTTAAATTAGAAGGTGGTGCGGAAATAAAAGAATCAGTAAAACGAATTTTGGCAGCAGGTATTCCTGTAATGGGTCATTTAGGCTTAACGCCACAATCGATCTATAAATTTGGCACTTATACTGTTCGCGCTAAGGAAGAAGAAGAAGCTAAACAATTGATGGATGATGCTCTATTATTAGAAAAATTAGGATGTTTCGGACTAGTATTAGAAAAAATACCTGCAAAACTAACCAAAAAAGTATCTGAGAGCCTAACCATTCCAACGATAGGTATTGGTGGCGGAAAATATGCTGACGGACAAGTTTTAGTGGTTCATGACCTTTTAGGTATGACCCATGAATTTAATCCACGTTTTTTACGTAGGTACATGAACTTATATGAAGAAATGGGAAATGCTATTTCGAACTACGTTAGTGATGTTAAAAGTCAAGATTTTCCTAATGATGACGAGCAGTACTAATCGATCAATTTATGAGAGGCGCTACATACTTTTCTAAATTTTGGATTTTAGCTATCGTATTGTTAACTGTTGGATGCGACCAAGTTTCTAAAGAATTAACAAGAACAGAAGTTAAACCTAGCGCATATATCCCAATAATTGGGGAGCATTTTATTTTAACCAATGTAGAAAATACGGGCGCAATGTTAGGTTTCGGACAAAACTTTCCCCCTATTGTAAAACGTCTATTTTTACAAGGTTTATCTTTTCTTGTATTATTGGTTCTACTATACAGAATCTTATCAAAACCCAATTTAAATTTTCTAATGCTGATAGCTTTTGCTCTAGTCGTTGGTGGAGGAATGGGTAATTTGATAGATCGAATAGCACACGGTTCAGTAACTGATTTTTTTCTGATTAAATTCGGTTTCTTACGAACAGGAATTTTTAATATCGCTGATGTAGCTGTAACCACAGGAGTACTTATTCTTATTTTCCTGATTGTCAAACGAAAAGAAATAGCTTTCTAAGAAAGAATATTTCATCTTATTAATTAATAAAAATCTATTTTATTTGTCAAATAAAGAACATTCAACCATAGATAATTTACAAGTACTTTTTGAAGATAATCATTTGATTGTCATCAATAAGCGACCTGGAGATATAGTGCAAGGTGACAAAACTGGTGACAAACCGCTTAGCGAGACCGTAAAGTCTTATATAAAGAGAAAGTATAACAAACCTGGTAATGTATATCTAGGGGTTGTACATCGTCTAGATCGCCCAACTTCTGGTATTGTAGTCTTTGCAAAAACTTCGAAAGCTTTGCCAAGATTAAACAAAATGTTCGCTGAGAAAGATGCTAAAAAAACGTATTGGGCCATTGTAAAAAATAGACCAGATGAACCAGAAAAAAGATTGGTTCATTGGATGAAGCGTAATACCAAACAAAATAAATCTTACGCGAACATTAAGGAGGTAAATGATAGTAAAAAAGCTATATTAAGTTACAGATTGATAAAAAAACTTGATAATTATTATCTCTTAGAAATAGACCTAGAAACAGGAAGACATCATCAAATACGTTCTCAGTTAACAGCAATTGGCAGTCCGATTAAAGGTGATCTCAAATATGGATTTAATAGAAGCAACGAGAATGGCAGTATTCATTTGCATGCGCGTAAACTAAAGTTGATGCATCCTGTAAAGAAAGAACCATTAGAAATTATAGCACCATTACCGAATGACCCAATTTGGAACGCTTGTCTTTAATTTCCCTATTTTTAAACACACTAAATACTATAGCCATGTTAAGATATTTTATTGCTTTGATCCTTTTGTTCGCACTTAGTTCTTGCGGAAGTTACAATTCTATTGATACGTTTTATAACGCACATAAGAACGACAATCAAGTTACCGCAGTTAGAGTACCTCAATTTATGTTGAGTATGATTAGTGAAATTTCACCTGAAATGCAGGCTTTGGTTGGTACTACGAAAGATTTAAGGTACATGCAGTTTCCAAGTGCTACTTCAAGTAGAACGCAGTTTCTTAACCAACAAATGAATGGTATAACAGGGAATTCATTCATTGAAGTTTTTAGAAAAAATGATGAATTAAAACGAAACGTAGTATCTGTTCGTGAGAAAAAGAATTCTATTAAAGAGATATTAATTTATAACAATGACAACCAAACAGGTTCATTTTTATATTTCAATGGAGATTTTGATCCTGTAAAAGTTCGTGAAATGGCTAAAAATGAGCAATTCACTAAGTTCGGCAACAATATTTTTTCGCAATTCGGTGCCAGTACACCAGGAATTAATTCACCGAAATAATTAAGATAATTTAGGTCGTTTTTTAGAACGTACACTTTCTATAACTACGGAACTCAATATTAGAATACCGCCCAAAATCGTAGTCCCTTTTGGTATTTCAGAAAGAAAAATTGCCCCTATAAGAATACCATAAACTGGTTGAACACTACTTAGAATACTTACTGTGGTAATATTAAAATGCTTAAAGGTCATTAAAAATAATGTATGTCCTATAGCTGTTGTCAATACCGCCAAGGCAACTAACGCTTGCCATTGGCTGAAAATTCGTTCGGGTGCAATGGTAAATAAAAATGGTAACATCATGACACCTACAATAGCTGTTTGATACGTCATAAGTATAGACCCATTATACTTAGCTACTTTTCGTTTTAAAAGAATATTCCTTAAAGCATAAGCCAAAGCCGAAAAAATTCCAAACCCTATCGCAATGGTATACGAATTTTCAAAATCTAACGACGGACTAAGAAAATACATGCCTGCAAGGACTAAAAAAGCTAAAAGCAAATGAACAAGTTGAAATTTTGTCTTTAAAAGTAATGGTTCTAGAAAAGCTGTAATTACAGGATATGTAAAAATAGATAACATGCCAATAGCTACATTTGATAATTTTAATGCGTAGAAGTATGTTACCCAATGAACACCCATTAAGACACCACTTAGAAGAATAACCGGCATATCTTTTCTGTAAATATTAAATGAAAAACCTTTCCACTTACAGAATAGAAACAACACTACAAATGCTAAAATAGCTCTTGTACCAATTGTAACTGGCACTGGTAGTTGTACATATCTACCTAACGCACCTGAAGTGGCTATGAAAAGCATAGCCAGATTAATTTCTAATATATGTTGAATATGATTGTTTTTCATCTAGATGAGCTACCCTTAGCGAGATTTTGCTAAGGCCTTTTCCCTCATAATTTGAGAAACTGGTTTGTTCTGTAAATGACTTTCCAACCAAGAAATAATATCTAAATACAGAAATGCCCTTTTCTCATATGGATGATCTTCATATTTCTTTAATTCAGTATATAATTTTTGAAACTCAGCCTTTAATTGATTCGGGTAAATTCCACCAAGACTTCTTAAAAATTTGATCATCTCTTTTTGAACGGCATGCATATCGTTCATTTTTAAAAGAAATTTATACGTACTTTTTAATTGGACTTCTAAATGATAATCCATACCCGCCTCATAATGAGCCACTAAACTCAACACTCTTGCAAAACACATAAGGTCTTCACGCATTTTCAAGTTTTTATTCTCAATTATTTTCTTTAGATATTGAATACAGGTTTTGTTATCGCCAATACCAAAATAAAGGCAGGCAATCTTATAATACAGTACCATTACATGATGAACATCAATTCTATCACGATGTTTGTTTATACCGTATTCGACAATCTTAACCAAATACAACCCCTTTTCAAAAGTTCCTTCTAGAAAATGCAAATTCAGCTTATTCGCATTTATATACATGAATACCAAAGAATTGATATTATCGTTGTCAGGAAACTCCTTCTCCTTAATGGTATTTTCTAATCGTTCTAATACTTCCTTAAATTGAGAACTATATTGTACATAGAATAAAGATTCTAATAAGTAATGATTTCCCTTTAAAAAGAACACAGGGTTAAGGTATATCATATCCTTATGTTCATAAAAAAGGTCTACCCATTTACTGGCATACTTATAACAGGATAGGAAATCTTGGGTTAGAAAACTATACCACAAATATGCTTTATATAACCATAGTTTTTCACGGAAGCCTAAATCCTCTATGTTATATAGGGGCAAATGGTCATTGAAATAGGTTTTCACTTTTTGATAATCCTCATCGCTACGTACGTATCCGACTTTCAACATCATACCATAGAGCTGTAAAGAAAGATTTGAAAGCTTACTTGTCATTACATTATGGCCTGAAAGTTCTTTAGCCTGAACTGCAAGTTCATTTGCCCGATCCGGAATACTTCGCGTAATATATTGAGTTTCAATAATTTTCTCTAGCTCAACAATCTCATAAGCAATATTCTTTTCTTCATTCTCAATGGCAGTGGTTTTTACTTTATCAAGAATTTTCAAACTTTGTTTGTACAGCCCTTTTTGATAAAGAATTGTCGCAAAGTCTAGTTGCTCTCTTATTTGTACACGAATATTTTGGTTAACAGGATTCAAGCGCAAGCTCACCAAAATCTGTTTATATAGGTGCGCTTTTAAGTTAGAAAGTTGAGCTTTCTTAACTATCCCACTTTCTAGTATTATTTTCTCATCATAATGCTTAATTTTATCCAATAAATTGAAAAGGGCCAAAAACTTAGCATCGGTGTTTACCCCTAATCGACCAACATAAAGCTTAAATTGACGC
>TARA_R110001583_G_scaffold41753_3_pt1 | contig 69708 bp, 51 predicted proteins | sample TARA_R110001583 | Tara Oceans TARA_R110001583 (sample SAMEA4398432) | marine metagenome | biome: Polar Biome; feature: [MES] marine water layer (ENVO:01000295) within the mesopelagic zone...; material: water (ENVO:00002006), including particulate matter (ENVO:01000060) such as...... | reverse complement strand
ACCGGGCACTTCAAATCCCAATTCACTTTGGCTAAAATTAATTTGCCCAAAGGCCAAATCAATATTTATGTATAATCCAATTACTAGAATTAGAAATAAAAATGATTTTTTATTTTTTATGTAATTTCTCAACATGATGAATTTGGCTATTTTAATAAGTAACAAATTTAATATATGGGCGGGCTTAATCCTTTTTTAAGAGATTATATTCGCCTAATAGCTAGATTTCTCGATTAAATGTGCCAATATTTTAAGCCGTTAAAATTGGATGGTTTATCACAAGAGGAAACTCTAACTGGAAGAATAGAAGAGGTGTTAATTTTAATAAAACAAAGTACGTAATTAATTTAATTTTATAGAGAAAACTCCACTAAAAGTACGCATACTTTAAGAGATTAAAATTGAATAGTTTACCCACAAGAGAAAACGCCAAATTGAAAATAAAAGTAATATCAACTCTCCTGGAACCTCTGAAAAGAAGGGATTTGTTTACTGTTTTAAGAAAAAAACTTCCACCATTTTGTCGTAGTCTTACCGTAGCCATAACCATATTTACCGCCATAACCAAGATTTGAATCATTTACGTCATTCACAACAAAGGAAAGACCATTTAATTTACCCTCATCATTAAGCTTCAAAGGGTACTCTATAACTCGGTTTTCAGTAACCCCTGCCCTAGTTACATAAAGCGTATGATTTGCATATTCACTTATCAATAACGTATCGGTCACCACTAATAATGGGGCAGTATCTACAATAACGTAGTCGTACATTTCTGCAACTTGGTCAAAAAGACTTTTCAACTTTGGACTCATAAGTAATTCTGCGGGGTTAGGTGGTATTTTACCGGAATATATAACATCTATGGTATTGGTATATGCTAACATCGGGGTGATGATGTCTTTAATATTAACAGAATCATCGTATAAATATTCTGTTAAACCAACATCCTTACTTCTACCTGGTTTGCCTAATTTATCAATTTCTGGATGCGTGAAAAAATTATATAATTTAGGATTTCGAATATCGGCCCCAATCAACAGCACCTTTTTATCAGTACTTGCAAATACCATCGCTAGATTAGAAGATAAAAAAGTTTTTCCCTCTCCAGGAACGCTGGAGGTAACATAAATAATATTGTTTTTTAATCCCTTTTTACTTTTTATAAGATAATCTAAATTCGTTCTCAATATACGTAATGATTCACTTAACACGGAGCGATCATTTTTAGTAATCAATTTAGATTCCTTCTTAGAAATTCTTGGTAATTCAGCGAGAACAGGTACTTGATTATCCAATAATTTCTCTAATCCGTTTTTATTGTGGATTTTATTATCCAGTAAATCATTTGTGTAAATGATGCCAAATGGAATTATAAATCCTAGCATAATTGCAGCTAAGAAAGTGATTGACCTTTTAGGAGAAACCGGTTTATCACCTATGGCATGGGCGCCATCGATAATTTTTGATTGTTCAGGACTGGATGCGGCCGATATCTGCGATTCTTCCCGTTTCTGCAACAAATAAAGATATAGTGATTCAGTTGTTTGTTGCTGTCGGGTAATATCGGTAAGTGCTCGTTGATTCCTTGGTGCTGAATATTTAATGGAATTCATGCGCGAAAGCTGACCCGACAAATTATTCACCTGCATTCCTAAGTTACGCTCCATACCTTCTAAACTGGAGTTCATTGTTTGCTTTAATGAATTCAGTTGCTGATCAAGGTTAACAACAATCGGGTTTTTTTCATCAGCACTTTGCAACAGTCTGTTCCGTTCAGAAACCAGTTCATTATACTTTGCAGTGGTATTTGCAATGGTAGGATCAGAAAGACCTATATTAGTTGGTAGAACCTCATACCCATTTTCTCCGGAAACAAATTCCCTGACCCCAGAGGCAATATTCAATTGCATTTTAGCATTTTCCAGTTCTTGCCTGCTAGATGCACCTACATTCATCGCTAAATTGGCCTCACTAGCAATATCCGTTATTCCTCTTGATGTTTTAAAATCTTCCGCTGTTTGATCTGTAGAAGTTAAATCGGTTGATATTTCCCTAATTCTTGCATTAATAAAGTCAGAGGTTTTATCCGCGATTATTTTTTTATCTTCAATTGCGTTAGTATTATAGGTTAGAATCAATCTATCTATAATATCCGATGCTTTTTGTTGAATAGGGTCATTAAGACTTATAGATAAAATAGTAGATAAATCACTTGCAGGAACTATCAAAACCTTAGCTTGATAGGCTTCAGCTACAGTATACACTGGCTTAATAATTACTTGGAGCTTTTTACCTTTATAACCCTCAAAATAAGGTGAAATAGGTGTGAGTACGATATCCCCAATTTCTGTAGGAACTTTGTTTCCATACGAAAATATTTTACTAGGGCTATCCAAATCAAGACTGTAGCCAAAGGTATTACCAGAAGTCAATTCAATAAAAAATGTAAAAGAAGCTTCATTTATTATAGAATCATTTGCAATGAAATTTATTTTAATTGGCTTTTTGGTATATACTTCAGAATTCTTAATCGTACCAAGTGCTATTAGTTTTACGTTAAGATCTAACTGTTTTACAACCTGAATAAAATTGGACCTGGAATTCAATATTTGAATTTCATCCTCCACTGTGTTATTGCCCCCCGTTAAAAATTGCATATCAGAAAAAGCAGAAAGTTCAGAACTTGAATTTTTATCTTCAATGATTTCTAATTTGGCACCAGAGGCATATTCTGGCGTTGCATATCTCAAATAAACATACGCAGCCCCGATCATGAACACCACTGACAGCACGAACCACTTCCACTGCTTTATATAGGCTGAAATTGCATCCTTTAAAGAGGAATCATCGTTAAAATTAGTACTAGGTTTTGAATTCATTAATAACTGTTTGGGTTGTTAGTAGAAAATAAGAAATTACCTATTTAGTTCGTTCTTAGTATCAAAATAGTAGAGGTAACCAACAAAGAGAATACAGAAAGATATATGGAAGCTCTATTGTCCAACGTTGAGGTCTTAATTGCCGAATTGTTCGGTTCTACATAAACCACATCATTTTGTGTTAAATAAAATACCGGTGAACTTAAAGCCTCCTTCTTAGTCAAATCTAAACGGGTATAGACTTTAGTACCGTTAAAATCACGTATGACCATCACATTATTTCTTTTTCCTTTAATAGTCAAATCATTTGCCAAACCTATAGCCTCTAAAATAGTTATTTGCTCACCATTAACAGGATATGTTCCAGGTCTATTTACCTCTCCTAATACGGTAACCGTAAAATTTTGAATTCTAATATTGATAATTGGATCTTTCAAATAATCTTTCAGTTTTTCGGTCAATAAAATTTTCGTTTCTTCTGGAGACAAACCCACTAATCTAATTTTACCTATTACAGGAAAATCTATCTCCCCGTTTTTATCAATAATATAATCCACTTGTTGAGGTCTCACCCCAGATTCATCTGAACCTTTGAACAAATTAAAGGGTACACTTGCCTGGGGGTCTAATGTAGATATGTGAATATTTACAACATCATCTACTTTGAATTTATTCGTATGGGTATTATCACTGACAATAGTTTCAAAAGCACTTGCATCTTGAAAGTAAACAACATCCTTTCTTGATGCACATGAAAAAATTAGCGGTATTATACCTAATACTAATAAGCTATTAAAATTTATTTTTTTTAAAATCATTTTTTAAGTGTTTTGGAAATAGAAAATTATATGGATTTAGCGCTGCACTATTTTTAGGTTTGATTTCGTTTGCGGAACACTTTCAGCGGTCTGCCTATCCAAATCGCAAAAGGATGAATTTTTTGAGATATATTCCGGTACTATTTCTTTCATCAATTTTACTGTATTTCCATTAAAGAACATATTGGTAATACAAAGCTCATCAATTTTTGATCTCACTTTAGTAAAATCAACCTCTCGCACTTTACTGATTTTTATTTTTTCATGGTAGGTGGGCAAAGTATTTTCACCATTGGCCAATAATTCTTCATACAATTTTTCTCCGGGTCGCAATCCAGTTATCGCAATATCGATATCCTGTGGATAACGTAGACCAGATAATTTAATCATATTCTTGGCTAGATCATAGATTTTAACGGATTCACCCATATCAAAAATAAAAATCTCACCCCCTTCTCCCATAGCACCAGCTTCTAGCACGAGCTGTGAAGCTTCGGGTATGGTCATAAAATAACGCGTGATATCTTTATGGGTTAAGGTAAGGGGCCCTCCTTTTTCAATTTGGTTACGGAATAAGGGGATAACAGAACCGTTAGACCCTAACACATTACCAAAACGCGTGGTGATAAATTTAGTCTTATTTTCTTTTTGCATACAACTAATGTACAACTCAGCAATTCGTTTGGTCGCTCCCATGACATTGGTAGGATTAACCGCCTTATCGGTAGAAACAAAAACGAATTTTTCAACACCATGGATTACAGCCAAATCTGCAATGTTCTTTGTTCCCCCTATATTAATTTTAATAGCCTCATAAGAATTGTACTCCATTAATGGAACATGTTTATAAGCAGCGGCATGGAAAACTATATCAGGCTTATATTCTGTGAAAAGTGCGTTCATCCTATTTTTATCCCTGACATCACTTACTATAGGGATGAAATTATGATATCCATTTTGTTTTAGTTCTTGTTGCAAATCATAGAGTGCAGATTCCGCAGAATCAATAATCACCAAGGATTTATATCCATAGGTGCAAATTTGACGAACAATTTCACTTCCGATTGACCCCGCACCACCAGTAACCATAATGTTTTTGTTCATTAATTCAAGAGCAATCTTACTATTCTTTATTTTTATAGGGGCACGATCCAGTAAATCTTCTATTTGTATTTGTTTAATTTGTGAAACTTTAAGCTCCCCATTGATCCAATCTTCTAAAGGGGGAACTATTTTCACTACAACAGGGTAGTCAACTAATCCTTCCACGGTTTTGCGTAACTTTTTAGCATTAATATTTTGAATGGAGAAAATTACTTCGCAAATATTATTTTTGATAATAAATTTTTCAGTTAAGTCCCTACGGCAAAAAACAGGAATACCGTTGATTTTTTTACCTATCTTTTTAACATCCCTGTCAATATAACCGACTACCTTATACCTACTTTGGGAATGATTGGTTATAGCCATTTGGGTCAACACCCCAGATTCCCCGGCACCGTAGATTACTACATTTTTATATGCCTTTACACCTCCCTTTATCTGATTATACATCGATTTAAATACAAATCGGGAAGCGGTCAAACCAACAAAGGTTATTAAACTATTGATGATAATAATGGAAAGTGGTATGGTAAAACTGCTGTAAACATTCAACTGCCTATTGGCAATAACTATGGTAATTAACAGTATACTTGACAGACATACCGCATTAAAAATATTATATACATCCCTAACACCTGTATGTCTAATAACCCCTTTATACGATCCAATAATTAGAAAGGATACTAAGGCAGTTGTCAATACCAAAGGCACCTGAACCAATAAATTTTCTAATTCAAAATTAAGGGTAAGGTTAAAACGTATGAAATAGGATAGTAAAAAAGAAAAGCCAATGGTAAAGAGATCAATACACAAAACAAGCCATTTTGAGGCATAACGTTTTGAAGTATAGGTTAAATATTTCTGTATCATAATAATACTTTTTTTATGCAATCGGCAACTCGTTCTAAATCGGCACGGCCAAGGTTACTACCACTGGGCAGACAAAGACCACGATTAAATAAAGACTCAGAAGTTCCATCCGTAAATTGCTTGTATTCTTTAAAAATAGGTTGTAGATGCAGCGGTTTCCATAAGGGCCTCGATTCGATATTTTCATCCTGCAATGCTAAACGTATCCGTTCACGCATTTCAAAAGAAGGCGTGAGTATACAGCTCAACCATCGGTTGGAATAATAACCTTCGGGTTCGTTTAAAAATTCAATTTCCTTAAATGAGTCCAGCATATCTTCGTAAAAGGCAAAATTCGCCCTACGGGCATCTACTCGATCTTGCAATACTTCCATTTGTCCCCGGCCAATACCTGCCAAAACATTACTCATTCGATAATTATAACCAACGTGAGAATGTTGGTAGTGCGGCGCATTATCTCTAGCTTGTGTAGCCAAGAATATTGCTTTATCTGTGAATGCCTTATCTTTAGACACCAATGCACCACCACCAGAAGTGGTGATAATTTTATTCCCGTTAAAGGATAATACCCCGATATCACCAAAAGTGCCACAAGCTTTTTTATTATAGGTGCTTCCTAATGCTTCCGCGCTATCTTCCAATATTGGAATGTTGAATTCGTTGGCTATGTTCTGTATCGCCTCTACATTATAAGGCATACCGTAGAGATGTACTGCTATAATCGCTTTTGGGACCCCTTTCTCCTTAATTCTATTTTCTATTGCCTTTCTCAAAAGCGTAGGAGACATATTCCACGTATCTTTTTCACTATCGATAAATACAGGTGTGGCGCCTACATACAAAATAGGATTTGCAGAAGCTGAAAACGTAAAACTTTGACATAGCACCTCATCACCTTGTTGAACCCCTAAAAGTTGCAAGCCTAAATGAAGGGCAGCAGTTCCAGAACTTAATGCAGCTACATGAACGGCATATCCAAGTTTTTCTTTTATGGCATGTTCAAAGGCATTGACATTAGGACCCAAAGGAGCTATCCAATTGGTTTCAAAAGCATCCTTGACATAACCCTGCTCTGTATCCCCCATATGTGGTGAGGACAGCCATATTTTTTCTTTTATATCTATCACTGTAGCCTATTAATATTTTAGTAAATATACATCTAGTTTAATTTAAAAATAAATTGTGTCACCTTATTTCGTTTAAGCCTAAAATTAAATCGTTCAATTACTTTAAATCAAAATTTGCTTTACCTTAGAATTTAAAAAAATTCTACAAATAATAACGGATAAATAATAAAATTACTTCAAAAAAGATTATTTTTTATTCTACTATTAAGGTATCACTTTTTTTTTAATTTTACCAGCAAACTATCTTATACCTTATTGTAGGTGCTAAAATCTTTATGGTCCCTTTTATAGAGTTCCTCCGAAGGCAAAGATTTGAAATACGCATACGTTTTTTTCATCCCTTCAGCCCTGGTAACTTTTGGCTCCCAACCCAATATTTCTTTAGCCTTAGAAATATCTGGCTGTCGTTGCATGGGATCATCCTGAGGAAGTGGTTTGTAAATTATTTTTTGGGTCGAACCGGTTAACTTTACAATTTCCTCTGCAAAATCCTTTATGGTAATCTCGTTCGGATTCCCTATGTTAATGGGCAAGGAATAATCACTTAACAATAATCGATATATTCCTTCTACTTCATCATCAACAAAACAAAACGACCTCGTTTGGTCCCCGTTTCCAAATACCGTCAAATCTTCCCCCCGTAACGCCTGCCCAATAAAAGCGGGTATCACACGACCGTCGTTCAAGCGCATTCTAGGTCCGTAGGTATTGAAAATTCTAACAATTCTAGTATCAACCCCATGAAAACGATGATAGGCCATGGTAATAGATTCCATAAAACGTTTAGCTTCATCATATACACCTCTTGGACCAATGGTATTTACATTGCCGTAATACTCCTCAGTTTGTGGATGCACCAATGGATCTCCATAAATTTCAGAAGTTGAAGCAATTAAAATTCTCGCATTTTTCTCCTTTGCCAAGCCTAGAAGGTTGTGTGTACCTAGAGCACCCACCTTTAAAGTTTGTATCGGAATTTTTAAGTAGTCTATTGGACTTGCCGGTGAGGCAAAATGTAAAATATAATCAAGATTCCCCGGTATGTGAACAAATTTGGTCACATCATGGTTGTAAAATTCAAATTGCTCCAAATGAAATAAATGCTCCAAATTTTTAAGGTCACCTGTAATAAGATTGTCCATTGCTATCACGTGATAACCCTCTTTAATAAAACGATCGCAGAGATGTGATCCCAAAAATCCTGCTCCACCTGTAATTAAAACTTTTTTCAAAATGTATTGTTGGTTTATAGATAATACGAAGATAGTTCAATGACCTCAACGACGAAATAGGAAATACCTAAAATACTACGAACGTCAAAAATATGGGATAAAAGTATACTAATACCCTATAAATTGAGTTCAATAGCTATGGAATCATTTTAATTCTGCTAAAAATGAATTTTTTAGCAGAATCCACATTAAAGAAGACTAAAACCATTAAATTAACCCTTTAACGACTTAATATTACATAATAAACTATTTTTACAATTTTTGCACTCTATTCAAATAAAAAAAATGAAAAATATTACAAATATTTGCTGTATTGGTGCGGGTTATGTAGGTGGCCCAACCATGTCTGTTATTGCAAGTCAATGCCCTGAAATAAAAGTTACCGTTGTTGACATTAATCAAGATAGAATTAACAGCTGGAACGATTCTAATTTAGACAATCTACCTGTTTATGAGCCGGGACTTAAAGAAATCGTGGCCAAAACAAGGAATAAAAATTTATTTTTTTCAACGGAAGTGGATAAAGCCATAGACGAGGCCCAAATTATTTTCATTTCGGTGAATACCCCAACCAAAACCTATGGCAAAGGGAAAGGACAAGCCGCGGACTTAAAATATGTTGAACTATGTGCCCGTAATATAGCCAAAGTTGCTACCGATGACAAAATTGTCGTTGAAAAGTCTACTCTTCCTGTTCGTACTGCAAGCGCCATCAAAAGCATCTTACAAAACACAGGCAATAAGGTTAATTTTGAAATACTATCCAATCCTGAATTTTTGGCCGAGGGCACGGCTATTGAAGACCTTCTAAAAGCAGATAGGGTCTTAATTGGTGGTGACGATACACCTTCTGGCCAAGAGGCGAAAGACACCTTAAGTTCCATTTATGAACATTGGTTGCCTAAAGAACGAATTTTACAAACTAATGTTTGGTCCTCCGAACTTTCTAAATTAGTGGCCAATGCGTTTTTGGCACAGCGCGTTTCTTCCATTAATACAATTTCGGCATTATGCGAGAAAACGGATGCCAATATCCAGGAGATTTCTAGGGCGATTGGGTATGACAGCCGCATAGGCCCTAAATTTCTAAATGCCTCTGTGGGTTTTGGTGGATCCTGTTTTCAAAAAGACATTCTCAATTTAGTGTATATCGCACGTTCTTATGGTCTTGCTGAAGTAGCCGATTATTGGGAGCAGGTAATTATCGCAAACGACTATCAGAAAAGTCGTTTTGCAGAGCATATCATTTCTTCTCTATACAATACCATTTCGGGCAAAAAAATTGTACTCTATGGCTGGGCCTTTAAAAAGGATACCAATGATACAAGGGAGTCTCCTGCAATAGCGGTAGCCGATGCCTTATTGGAAGAACATGCCGAAATTTTGGTCTATGACCCAAAAGTATCCGCAGAACGTATTTATACAGACCTTGATTATCTGAACACCCGTTCTCCTGAAGAAAATAGGAAATTGTTGAAAGTAACCCATAATCCTATCGAAGCAACGGCAGAAGCCCATGCCATAGCTATCTTGACGGAGTGGGACGAGTTCAAAGGTTATGATTGGAAGAAAATTTATGACTACATGTTAAAACCTGCCTTTGTTTTTGACGGTAGACGCCTGTTAGACAGCCATAAAATGAATTCTATAGGATTTAACTATTACAAATTAGGGCAGTCATGAAAATATTAGTAACCGGTGCTGCAGGGTTCATTGGCTTTTTTGTGGCCAAATCACTGCTTGAAAAAGGGTATACTGTAGTCGGCATGGATAATATCAATGATTACTACGATATCAATTTAAAGTATGCTCGATTAAGAGAACTAGGCATCGCCAAGACCGATGCCGAGCAATTCAATAGTTTAACCAGTAGTGGAAGCCATACCCATTTTTCCTTTATTCGTTTAGCCCTTGAGGATCGTAAAAATCTCCCGCAATTATTCGAGGCACAGGCATTCGATAAAGTCTGCAATTTAGCGGCTCAAGCTGGTGTTCGCTATAGCCTCGAAAACCCTGAGACCTATGTAGATAGCAATTTGGTGGGCTTCCTGAATATTTTGGAATGTTGCCGTAATTTTAAGATAAAACATTTGGTATACGCCAGTAGCTCGAGCGTTTACGGAATGAACGAAAAAATACCTTTTGAAACAACCGACGCTGTTGATCATCCTGTTAGTCTATATGCAGCTACCAAAAAAAGCAATGAGCTAATGGCCCATGCTTATGCGCATTTATACAATTTCAAAACCACTGGCTTACGTTTCTTTACCGTTTATGGCCCTTGGGGCAGGCCGGATATGGCCATGTTTCTCTTTACCGATGCCATTATAAACGGCAGACCCATTAAAGTGTTTAATAATGGAAAATTGGAGCGGGACTTTACCTATATCGATGATATCACCGAAGGGGTTGTTCGTATCATCGAAGACCAATATAGTTCTATTAAGGATTCACACAAAAACAACTACAAAATCTACAACATTGGTAATAGTAAATCTGTGAAGTTGATGGATTTTATTACCGCTATTGAAGAAAGTTTGGAAATAACGGCAAAAAAAGAAATGCTCCCTATGCAACCGGGTGATGTAGAAAGAACTTGGGCCAATGTCGATGATTTGATAAAAGATTATGATTACAGCCCAAATACACCCATAAAAAAAGGGGTAAAGCATTTTACAGAATGGTATAAAAATTATTACATTCCATTAGCGTAATAACACGGCTATATGCATGTCATTAGTATAGATAGATATCGCTTAGTCCATTTTTAAAAGTCTTTGATATAAAAACTTGTTCTAAATAATAAATCAAACAACATAATTACAATCTCAAAATACATAAATGAATTTATACAACCTCGATTCAAAATTTCACATTTTAGTTACCGGTGGCGCTGGCTTTATTGGATCCAATTTATGTCATGCTTTATTGGAGAATGGCAATCAAGTTACTTGTTTGGATAATTTTATCACAGGAAAGCGTGAGAACTTAGCCCCCTTAATGAACAATCCCAGATTCAAATTGATAGAGGGTGATATTCGAAACTTGAAGGATTGTAAAAAGGCCTGTGAAGGGGTAGATTACATATTACACGAAGCAGCCTTAGGCTCGGTACCACGCTCCATCAATGACCCTATTACCAGTAATGACGTCAATGTCTCTGGATTTTTAAATATGCTGGTCACCGCACGTGATGCTAAAGTGAAACGTTTTATATACGCTGCAAGTTCGTCAACCTATGGCGATTCTAAAAGCATGCCGAAAGTAGAGGATGTTATTGGAAAACCTCTTTCCCCATATGCCATCACTAAATATGTTAATGAATTATACGCCGATGTTTTTAGCAAAACCTATGGTATGGAGACCATTGGCTTGCGCTATTTTAATGTGTTTGGCAGAAAACAAGATGCAAACGGTGCCTATGCGGCGGTCATCCCAAAATTCGTCATGCAATTGATGCAACATGAATCGCCCATTATTAATGGTGATGGCACCTATTCCCGTGATTTTACCTATATCGATAATGTCATTCAAATGAATGTTCGCGCCTTGGTTACCGAAAACCAAGATGCCTTGAATACCGTATATAATGTAGCCTTTGGTGAACGTACCGATTTGAACGAACTCACCCAATTGTTGAAAGAGTATCTTAGCGCTTACGACGGTAAGATTGCTGGCATAGAGAATACCTATGGACCTACCCGTGCTGGCGATGTACCCCACTCGTTAGCCTCTATTGATAGAGCAAAACAGCTTTTAGGCTATAATCCACAGTACGATATCAAAACAGGCCTTAAAGAGGCGGTAGAATGGTATTGGGAGAATTTGAAATGAGTTGTTAGTTACAATAAAGAGTTAAGAAAGTAATAAATAGTAAAATAGCCTAGCTTAAAATTGCATTTAGTAAGACCAGTTAAAATAAATACATAAAATAGTAGTAATCGGTTTGCTAAGCGTAGCCGGAATAAATAAATTAGAAATATAATTCGGTTGCTAAGCGTAGCCGAATCCACAAATTTAAACAATATGAATAACATTAAAATTGCCATCATTGGATTAGGCTATGTGGGTTTGCCTCTTGCCCGTTTATTTGCCACAAAATATCCTGTCATAGGATTCGATATCAATGCAGATCGCATTGCGGAACTTCGAAAAGGGCATGATAACACTTTAGAATTAGAAGATGATGTTCTTCAAACCGTTCTTAAAGATTCATCCCAAATGGAAACTGGTCTATACTGTTCCGATCAATTGTCAGATATCGCTGACTGCACTTATTATATCGTAACCGTACCCACACCAGTAGACCGCACCAACCGACCGATTTTGACCCCATTATATAAGGCTAGTGAAACGGTAGGCCAAGTATTGAAAAAAGGCGATACTGTTATTTATGAATCTACGGTATATCCCGGGGTTACCGAGGATGAGTGTATACCTGTATTGGAAAAAGCTAGTGGATTGACCTATAATACCGATTTCTTTGCTGGGTATTCCCCAGAACGTATTAATCCAGGAGATAAGGAACATACCGTAGAAAAAATTTTAAAGGTAACCAGCGGTTCTACACCTGAAGTGGGTAAAAATGTAGATGCACTATATGCCTCGGTCATCACAGCCGGAACGCATTTGGCTCCAAGCATAAAAGTAGCGGAAGCTGCCAAGGTCATTGAAAACTCGCAACGAGATATCAATATTGCCTTTGTAAATGAGTTGGCTAAAATCTTTAACCTAATGGGCATCGATACCCACCAAGTATTAGAGGCAGCGGGCACCAAATGGAACTTTTTACCCTTTAAACCAGGTTTGGTTGGGGGTCACTGTATTGGTGTGGACCCCTATTATCTAGCACAAAAAGCCCAAGAATATGGGTATCACCCTGAGATTATCTTGGCAGGACGCCGAATGAACGATACCATGGGCAAATATGTAGCCTCAGAAATAATTAAATTGATGGTACAACGGGATATTAAAATAAAAGGGAGCTCCATTTTAGTGTTGGGCATCACGTTTAAGGAAAACTGCCCCGATGTGCGCAATACCAAAGCCGTGGATGTTATCAACAACTTAAAAAGCTATGGAACACATGTGACCGTTTACGACCCTTGGGCATCTATTAAGGATGTAGAACACGAATATAACATGCAAGTAACACAATCCTTACCCACAAACAAGTTCGATGCTATCGTATTAACGGTAGCTCACAACCAATTTTTAGAAATGGATTTGAAGGAAATGCTCAAACCTGATGGTGTCATTTATGATGTAAAAGGTATTTTAAAACAACATGTGGATGCACGATTGTAGCTAAACCCTATTTTAATTAATAAAAGTCCTAAAGAGAATTAATTCTCTTTAGGACTTTTACTTTACAATAAATTTTACATTTATCACTTATTTTCAATATTTATAATTATTTAATTGAAAAATATCAAAAAAACCTTAATAGTAAGATATTATCTACACATAACAAAAAATATGCAGCGATTCAAATTATTTACTTTCCTCCAATGTACAGAAAAGGTGCTTATATACTTGTGACAAACAAGAGCGTTTTAAAAAATCAACATTATGAGCAGTTCATCGAATTTTTAATAAATTCATGTAGTTCATCGAAAAAAAACATCCAATCATCTTACTTGCCTCGTATAGATTAAGAAGAAATATGCTTTTAATTATCTTATAAAACAGAAAAGTTAGTTTAGCATAATCTTCAAAATATATAAGCTATTACATCGTTATTAGTTATATACTACATTCAAACCTGTAGTTCATCGAAAATATCGATTATTTCAACGGCTTTATTAAATATTGTTTTATAATTGTAACCCAAATACTACTTTTTTTTACCCCAATACAAAATACCTACTTATGATGCATCATTTTAAAAAATTCATGCCAAAGTTACTACTTTTGGCACCTATTTTATTTAGCCACTTATCTTGTAGTAAAGATGCTGATTTACTTTCAGGTTACGTGATAAACAAAACGGATGACATTTCAGGCGTCTACAGTCTGGTAGTTGATGATATCTATTTTTCAGATATGAAATCAAGTATCCTGCTCGATGTTCTTAACAACGATACTTTTGAGAATTTTAATACTGTTACTGTCGTTGGAACTTCAGACCCTAAATTTGGAACCGTGGTCATAAACGAAAACAATACGTTAACATATACCCCACCAACGCTCGTTGAGAATGAAACGGTAGCTACAACGGTAGAAACAGTAGAGGAAGTCGTAGATACATTCGTTTATACTGTAGAAGAAACTAATGAGGACGGTACGGTTATCACTGAAGAAGGAAATGTCACCGTAAACGCTAATAGAGTACAAGATGAATTAAATGCAAGTGTTCTGGAATGGAAACAAAAGTTTGATGCGGAATGGGCTCGATCTAAAGGTTATTATACCGAGCAGAGTACCGGGCCCGAGGTAGGTAATCAGCGTAGATATTACGATTTTAGGGTTATTGATGGTTTAATTTATATGTTTCAGGCTACTGGGGATATCAAATATGTCAATGATTTCTTTTGGTATGTAGATCGAATCAAGAAAGAGGCTAGACCAAGTACATATCATAATGACTCTTATTTTGATTGGGAGGTTCCATTTGAAGGGGATATGGTGGCTTTTCAATTATATGACGGGCATGGGCTTAGAAATGTGTTTAAAATGCTCTGGTTGTTAAAGAAGTACCCCGAGGTTATGGCGCAAGCTAATTTTCAACAAAAATATGATGAGTACCTCCCTTGGTTCACCAAAAATTTATGGGATAAATGGAAATCGAGAGGTCCAAATAGTATTATTAGAAGTAATACCCATATGGCTTCCCATATGGCTTCCAATATGGCCTTATATCTTTCATTATTGGAAGAAAACACTATAAAGAAAAATGAATATTTAAGTTGGGTAGAAGCTTGGAACAATGATGTACAATCTAAATGGCCAAATTATGGAGGGACAAATCCCGGTGGTTTTAGAGATCAGTTACGGCTTAATGACCCACATAACGGCTATGTATGGGCGGGGCCTTGGGGGAACAAAAGTAGCGCTAACGATATTACCCATACCAATGCGGAAATCCAAGCGGTCATAAACCAGTACAATCAAGGTATTGAGTGGAATGACAATGATATTCAGTTATTTTTAAATACTTTAAATAACACCTTAGATCAGGCTAAAAAGGTGGATCTTTCAGATATACCTTTTTACATTGATCTAAGGACAAATTCATCCTCGGTAAAAACTTTATCATATGGCTGGGCCATGTTAGGTAGGTTTGATGAAACCACTCAATTACATTTAAAAAACTTTTCTATATCTAGAAACAAAGCGAGTTATTATTATAATATATATTTGGGGGTTATGGCCTTTAACAGAGCTTACTTAGATGACACTATTGTTTATCCTGACTTTTAATTTAAGTGTTTTTAGGTTTATGTTTTATTTCAAAAAAAAATGATAAAAAAATAAACGCAATTATTATGAAACCAAATTGGTACACTAGTTTAGTTCTTAATCCCACTTTTGATTTTTCGTAATATTTTTCTTTCAAAAATAAGGAATTTTCTTTCCTCATTCTACTAGTAAAATCTGAGTCATGAACCGAAAATTTCGATAGTATCTCTGTTGGAGCATTAAAGTGTATTGAAATTACATTGTTCTTACCCTTTACTTCTAATCTTTGAACCGTATCAATTTTTTCTTTCTCTGTGCTTATTATTGATTCTACCAGGTTAATTATATGATTAGAGGAAATCACTACTGCAATAGAGTCACTGTTTAACAAAGTGAATTTGTTATTGGATATTTTAAAAATACGGGTATTAGGATTTAGGTTAAAAGAACTTTTCAAAATCCTGTCGTTGTTTGATTCATCTTGGATGACAAGTTCTCCTTTATTTGGGTTTAAATTCACCTCTCTGGTGATGATATCTCCATTCTTATAAAACTTCTTCCCCATCATAATAGCCTTAGAATTTATTAGGTCTATTGTTTTTAGTTGTACACAGGAACTATCTGATTTCGTAAAATTTGCTATATCAAATGAAACCGTAGAATGAGCATCTTCAGCGTTTCTAAAAAAAATTCTTTCTTTAGAGTAATCATATGAGTATGTTCCCGTATTGGAAAAGAATGGATGATTAATGTATAAAGAAACCATCAAATCGTCCGGTTGCTTGTGTACATTGGGGGGGGTATAAAGGGAGGTAAATAAAATATTGATATTATTGTCATCAAAAGTCCAATTTGCTCCTGCAAGGTTGTTTGAAAAATCAAAAAATCGATTATTATCTATTTCAAGTGTATCCTTCGGACTTAGATAGTAGGAATAACTATCCCCAATACCTTCCATGTAACCATCGTTTGATGCCACATAATTCAAAAAAAATTGAGTATCGTTAAGTTTAGAAGCTAGGGTTTGAATACTCTTTAAGTCCTGCACTTCTGAAATTTTTGAGATTTTTAAAAATTGACTATAAATATAATGCCAATATTCCGTGGCAGATTCGTAAATAGCTCCATCCTCTCCTATGAAATAAGGAGTTATATCTTTTAATCTTTTATCAAACGCTTGGATTATTTTTTTTTTCGCTAAAGGGTCAGATGTAATTGCTAATAGTTGACCTAAACTTCTCAACTGCATGATGCCATGATTCGTTTGCCAAGTGAAAAAATTAGTGTCCATTAAAAGGTTTACGCACAAATTATAATCCCTTTGTAAGGCATTTAATAGATTTTCTTTTTCGGGGTAGTATTTTTTGACATAAGACGAAAAAACTGCCAAAAATTGTACACGTTCAGAAATTGCATGATCATTTATGGTGAAATAATTTTTTGAAAATGGATTTGCTATTTCTTGGTAAATAAATAAATAACAATCTCCTATTTGTTCAATCACTGCCTCATTGATTTCGTTCTCGTTAATCCTTTCCGTAAAATAATCTAACAGATACCCCATTGAAAATAGGGCTAATCTTTGTGTTGGGTGTAACTGATTTGCTTCTAGAATAATTTTATTTGAGCTATCTAAAAGAATATCATCAAAATTATCAACAGCTAAGTAAGGTTTATCGTTCTTTACAATAAATTGACCTCCTAGCATGTTATCCCCTTCGATGCTTTTGTAAACATTATCAAAGTCGGATAAGTCATGTTTAGGATAATGACTATAAAAAAATTTAGTTATATTATTGTATTTATTATAATCTATATACACTACTAAATAAACGATTGTAATTAATAAAAAACTGCCGTAAATAATTAATCTCTTTTTATTCATATAATTCGATATCTTTATGGTTTAAGTACTTTTTCTAATTTTTTTAAAAAGCTAATAAATAAGATAAAAAATAAAGAAATTCTAGCCACTTATGTTGTTCTTAAGAGAAATTAAACTCAACTTAATTTTAAAAATTGCTTTGATACGTTTCTAATATCATATTGCTCGATATTTTCAATAATTAAACCTCGTGAGTAATCGTTTTTTAGAAATTCGTTTACCTTTATCCTATCCAAATTAAAGGAATCTATAGAGAGTATAGGTTTGCCAATTAAGGCATAATCAATAAGTTTACTTGGAGTTTGAATAGCCGTTCCATTTTCAAAATTCACAACAAAATCCATTTGGCTTAGCACTTGTAGCAATTCTTCTCTAGAAATATAGTCTCTAATTTCCATTTTTCCTTTTAACTTCTCCTTAAAAGGTGCTAACAGCTCCGTATTTTTCGTATACAGTATAAATTTGAAATTGGTTTCTAGTTTAGACAGATATTCAAGAAATAAACGGGGATCTCGTATTCCCGGGTAAAATGCGCCTGCATAGGCAAAGGTTATAATTTTATTTTCGGCATTACCTTTTTTTAATAAGGCCCGTGTTTTTTCAAAATTAAAGCCTTGTGGAATAATTTTAATTTTTGAATAGAATTCAGGGTAATAGGCGCTAATGGCACCTTTTACAGGTATGGTAATAAAATCAACTTTTCTACAGAACCATTTTTCCACATACTTAAAATAGAAATTGGGCTTATGAAACTCATTTCCCATATAGGGATCCCCACAATCAGCTACCCAAACCTTTGGAAACTGCGCTGGTTTTCTAACCTTAGCCAAAGCTGCTCCCCAATGCAAAGGATATGGAATGGCTACAGTTATGAGTAAATCTACTTTCGTTTCTTTTTTGATTATACTTGGAATTTTGAACATTAACTCCACGTCTGGGAATTCTAATATTTTGCCAAAAAACTTTGACAAAATTCTTGTAGGCAAATCATTCCTTCTTTTTCCGTCACTATTAAACGTTGCGAACCTTAAATTCTCTATGGATTTGACATTAAGGTTAAACTCTTTTTCAAAGGAAGTATAATCATAACTCCCCAAAACTGAATATATAATAACCTCATGACCATATAATGCTAATTGTTTGGCCAGTTCTGTAGTGCGCAGAGCTCTAGGTGATTGTCTTGGGTAAAATGTTTGAGAAATTAGGACGATTTTTTTACTATTCATATAAGCCTATAAGGAGTCCAACAATTCTCTCTGCCGCCTTTCCATCCCATAATTGAGGTATACCTCCTGTTTTCCATTGACCGTTAAAAAGTTTATCCAAAGCCGGCTTTATATTTTTTGGATTGGTGCCTATGAGTTCGTTGGTTCCCATTGTTACGGTTTCAGGACGTTCCGTATTATCACGCAGGGTTAAACAGGGTACACCCATCACAGTTGTTTCTTCGGTTATTCCACCCGAATCTGTAATGACAGCTTTTGAATGTTTTACCAAATAATTAAATTCCAAATACCCCATTGGGTCAACAATGGTAAGGTATGGGGAGGTGATGCCCAACTCACTGAAAGTTTTGGCCGAACGTGGATGCATAGGGAAAATAATATGCGCTTCCCTTGAATTTTTTAAAATTTCTTCTATTAGTTCTTTAAATTTCTCACCTTCATCGACGTTAGCAGGACGATGTAAAGTCATCACCAAATACTCCTTTTCATCCAACGCCATTTGGTCATGAAAAATGGGTTTTTTTAGCCTTCCCATGTTAGCCAGTAGTGTATCTATCATTACATTACCAACAAAAAAAACCTTTTCACTGTCAATCCCTTCATTGCTAAGATTTTGATTTGCTGTTTCCGAGGTTGTAAAATAATAGTCCGTAATGGCATCCGTAACCATTCTATTAATTTCCTCTGGCATGGTTAAGTCAAAAGACCTTATACCTGCCTCAATATGGGCCACGGCCGTATTCATTTTCTTCGCTACGATGGCACAAGCCATTGTAGAGGTGACATCACCTACAACCAAAACTAAATCTGTAGGGTTTTCCGTCAATTCCTTTTCGAAGGCAATTAATATAGCAGCCGTCTGTTCCGATTGGGTACCCCCGCCACATCCCAAATTGCTATCTGGAGCAGGTATTCGTAATTGTTCAAAAAATGAATCACTCATTTTGGCATCATAATGTTGCCCAGTGTGCACTAACCTATAGGCTATTTTTTCTTGATCCCGGTTAGAAGCGTCAATAGCATGAATAATAGGTGCTATTTTCATAAAGTTTGGACGGGCGCCCGCAATTAAAGTTATATTCATAAAAGTAGATTTCAAAATTATTATGTTTTAAAAAATTTTTCCCTAAACTTTATTAATATAGGTTTCAGTACTATAAGATAGTCAATGTCTGCAATTCTTGCAGTCACCAACAAAATTAAGGTATAGACTACAAATGATATGCCTAATTGAATAAACATATTATTTATTGTTATAACATAAGTAAACGCAAGCCAAACTAAAGCTCCTGTAAATAGCCCATGCACAATTATTAATAATAAACTTTTAATGGGGTAAAGATCTAGTACTTTTATTTTTAATAGCTTCGCTATTAAGTAAGTAAAAATTAGAACCTTCGCTATTCGCAAAGTAACTGATAGTACAGCTATGGCCACAGGAGAATTAAATGTATTAATAATAATAAAGCCCAATACCCAGGAGGCAACGGCCAGAAACATATGTACGTTTGCGTAGAGTTTTGTTCTGCCCATCGACAACATTAATGGAGCAAAGACAATTATATTGAATAAGTTGTAAACTATAAAAATTTTGAAATAGGTTGCTGATGTAGTGTATTTTTCTGAATACAGCAGCACCATGATTTCTTTAGAAAAGAATAAAAAAAATATAACTATGGGATAAATAATTAGTGCCGACTTCGTTAATACAGAAGTCCACATACGAATAAGATTCGATGTGGACGTTTGGTCATGTATCATTTTTGAAAAAATTGGCATCACTACTGTAGCGGCGGAAACAGTTACCATTCCTACAAAAGGTACTTCTGTAAATCCATTTGCAAACTCGGCAAATACTTCTGCCCCAAAAAACCGACTGATATAGAATTGGTCAGCCGCACTAATTAGCAAGCCCCAAAAACTCGCAATAACTAAGGGTAAACTATAACTAAATATTTCTTTGTAGCTAAGACCCGTTTTTATGGGTTTTATTTTTTTAAAAGGTATGTTTTTAAAAAACAATGCAATTATCAAAGAAATAAAAGAAACCATAATCCATCCATAAAGCGCTGTTATATAGGTCCCGTTAAGCCAAACAACCGGCAGTACAATAAAACCCAGAGTTAATAACTTGGAAAGGGTATTGTAGATAGCTATATAAATAGTTTTTTTATACGTTGAGAATATCCCTTCAATGCCCAAAGTGGGTAATAATAAGGTCGGGATAATAGCAAATGTTTTCAAGCCAGTTTCTAGTTCCTTATTGTTTAACGCATTAGCAATTAACCCTGACCCAAAGAATAAACAAAGTGAAAATAAAAATCCTGCTAAAAAAAGTACTGTGGTAACTTTCCATACAATACTTTTACCTTCAGATATAGGATAACGGGGTAGAAAATATGAAAAAACCCTGGGAAGACCCGCACTAAATAATATGGATAAGGTAGTATAGACATATAGAATTTGACGATATGTTCCATATTCAAATTTATCCAAATATCGGGATAGTATAGCGGCGCTGAAAATAGCCAAAGCCAAGGAGCTAAAACTACCAATCAACATCCAAAAAGCTTGTATGGTATTACTACTTTCTTGTTTTTCCTTCAATATAAATTTTTTAGGCTTTACATTTTTATTTAAATTCTAATTTTTCTTCAGTTTAACAGTATGTTCGATTTCCTCATGATCTGATAGTAAAAAAGTTGATCCAATCAAAGCGGCGAAGAAAAAATAAAACAGAATCATGCTAATTCCACCACCGGCTTTTGCCATATTTAGAACAATGATGAAAAAAATTACCAAGTAAACTATTTTTCCATTTTTTTTGTATGACAAGAACAATATTTTAGCAATTCTCCAAATAAATATCATAAAAAAGCAAAAGCCAACTAAACCAGTGGTCATAGCAACGTATAAAAATACGTTATGGGGATCCATGGCTATACCTATTTCTTGGTACATCTCCGGTAATGCTGCTGGAAAACCCACTCCAATTATCGGATTATTCTCAATTACTTTTTGTGCTCCCACCCATGCAAGGTTCCTGCCAATATCACCTGTTTCTACGCTATCCAGCAATCTCCTTTGAAAATCTACATTATTTGCTAATACGAAAAGAAAAAAAGATATCGAACCTACTATTCCAAATAACCCTAAAACTATTTTTTTACCAATACTTATACGCATAAAAACCACAAATAAGGCTAAACCTATAAATACGGATAAAAATGCCCCACGTGATCCAGAAGCAATAACCAAACTTAATAATGGTATCATAATCAAACTGCCAAAGAGAATTTTTTTTAAGGAGAAGTTCGTTTCTAACATATTTGACAACACAATTAAAAAAGCAATTAAGGCTTTCATACCCATTATGTTTGGATTTTCACCAAAAATTCTTGGCCTGTTACTAATGTATTCTACCCCAATACCTAGTTTATACAGCAGGAACATCACTAAAATACTAAGTACATACAATAGCAAAGTCTTCGGAAGAATAGTTTGATCATTGTAATAGTGGTTTGCTATCAGAAACATCAAGATTATTAAAAGCAGCACTCGATAATGATAAGCTTCCTTCATTTCATCCAGATAAATGCTATTGAAAGCGGTTGAAATGAAACCAGTGATAATAAATAATAAAAGTGGAATTCCGAACTTTTTAAAGAGCGACAAACTTAATTCTTTAAGTTTTGGTAGCCAGCTTAATATATATAGTACACTAGCCATGAAAGTAACTGATAAGGTACCGCCAAAATTAAATGGATCCCAGTTTTCAAATGTGATGGATAAAACTAATAAATACAGACAGTAATTATTTAGTTTTTTGAGTAATTCAATCATACTTATGAATTAAGAACGTCCTCTAAAATCCAATCTTGAGTTGAAACTTTTTCTTCATGCCAGTTTAAATCAGAATCCCAATAACCTGGACAAGGCAAATACACTTTTTTGTTATAACAATAAGATACCTCCACAATTTGGGGTTGCCCCTTTTCATTGTAAATAAAATCATAGGACATAGATTGAAAACCAAGTTTTTGACTTACTTCAAAAGCTATTTTAACACACTCTTCATCAAACAATTCCCTATCGTAGTAAAACTCCCCACTACCAGATGCCCTAAAATCATTTTTTCTTACCATACGCTTAAGCCCAATCGCTCTATTGCCAATCACAATGATTCGTTGATCATGGTCATTGTTTGGTAAGAATTCTTGAAAATAAATATATCCTTTTTCGTTGGTTGACATGTTTTTAAATGGAGTACCTATAAAAAGACGTGCAACACCTTTTAAAAGCCCTAGAGCTGATTCTGTGCCCAATTTGTATTTTCTGTAACGTTCCCTTAAAATGGTATTCATATTCAAGGTAGGGAATCCTTTTCCAAAGGCTTTATTTACCAATTTTTTAGCATGGACGCGATTTTTAGCTAAAAACACATTTACCGAAGCTCCACCTTTACGAAGTTTAAATACTTTTGGAAATGAGGTTTTCTCTACCCATTCCATAGCTGTTTTTTTATTGTAGAAAACATAAGTCTCTACCATTGGCGCCCTGATTGCCTCTAGTAGATATTTTTGGGCAACTTTATCATCAAAATGCCATACCGTATTTTGGTTTGGAAATATTTTGATATTGGTGTTTTCTAAGGCCTGAATTAAATATTTTGCGAATATCTGATCTTGAAATTGTAAGTTGTCCACATGCCATAGCAAAACCTTACAATCAGCTAATTGATTTACTATATTATTATCGTAGCAAGAAACTAGTTTATAGGGGATGGAATTATTCTCACAATAATCTTTCCAATCGCGACTAAAGTCGTCTTTATTTCCGTAATGAATTGCTATCACAATGTTTAAATTTTATTTATTTATTATTAATGTTATGTATCAAAAACCTAACAATTGAAATATCTATGCGTGCGGGATGATACTTTTTATATCGATAATTTTTATTTTTTTTGCTGGTGACCCTGCTATCATTATGTCATTTTCAATAAATGATTTATTTACACTTGAATTTGCTGCGATTGCAATGTTGTTTCCAAGTTGGATATTACCATAAATCTTAGCACCGGGGCCAATATAAACGTTATCCCCTATTTGAGGAGCTTCAGGATTACCTCCAGAAGCTCCTATGTTGGTGCATGGATGAATTCGACAATTACTTCCTACTTTGGCATTAGGATTTACTACAATAGTACCATAATGAACGATAGCTAGACCGGGCCCGAAAACATTAGCAGGTATAGAGAATCCTAATTTTAAAGATTTTTTTCTAAATTTTATTTTCAAAAAAATAAGGTAAATCTTTCCCAACATACTCCTTTTACAGTTGTAATAGAACTCCAGTTTTCTAAGACACTTTTGAAAATCCCATATATAATCTGGGTAAAAAAAGTCTTTAGTCTTTTGATAAAAAGTATTAGCCTTTTTTAAGGCAATTCTATCTGCTTCTAAATAATTCAAATAGTCTGTTTTTGATTTTATCATAGTTACTTAAAATTCTATTCCAGATTTTTAAAAATTCATATTCTAAATCAAAATGTTTATATAATTATGAACTGGAGCGTAATTTACAATGCAAATTTAGTTGAACATAATAAAAATGAAATAATATAGTTGATATGTTACGGTTAATGGATAAAAAATATTAATTTGATTTTGATAATATTAATTTACTGTAAAGGCTTTCGGTCTTCCTAGCAATTCCTTCCCATTTAAAATAATCCAAAACTTTTTCCCATACCTCATCCGTTGGGTTTTTCTTACTATTGGCTATGGCATCGTGAATACTCTTTTTCATAGCATCAGTAGTCAGATCTTCTAGAACATGACCTACTTTACCAAATTTAAACGGATCGGTAAGCCCGCCGACATTTGAAACGATAACTTTCTTTTTTTCATTCATTGCAGTTAATAGAACACCGCTTTGCGAAATTTTCCTATAGGGAAGAAGCACATAATCGGTAACTTGTAACAAAGCAAGGAATTCCTCATCTAAAAGAAATCTATTTTCTAAGGACACGTTGCTCCTTTCGTTCAATTCCACTAACTTTTTATGGGTGCCCTTACCCGCAATTATAAGATGTATGTCATTCTTTTCAGATATAGTTTCGCTTTTCCAAGCATCTACAATCAACTCTATACCCTTATAATCGTTTATCACACCTAATGCCGAAAATACTGTTTTGCCCAATAGTCCAAAATCTTTAGTGAACTTGTTTTTATAAAAGGCAACTTTTTCCAAATCAATGTTGCTACTAAAATCTAGTGTACCATGGGGAATGACAGATATTTTTTCTTTTTGAACATCAAATGACTCCACTAGTTCCTCCTTAGTTTTTTCAGAATGAACAATTAGCCGGTCTGCTATGGTATATATTTTTTTATAGATTCTAAAATAACGATCGCCCGTATTGTGTGGTAGGACATTATGTGCTGTCAAAACTATTTTGGCTCCACTTTTACGAATTTTTATTAAAAAGTAATAATCCAAATAAGGAATTTTAAACCATTGAAAATGAACTATTTGTGGATATTCTGTTTGAATTATTTTTAATAATTTTAATTGAGATTTTAAATAGCTAATAAGTTTAGAGACTCCAGATTTATCGCTATAGTCATATAGCATATTCATTTTTAACGCTAGTTTTTGAGCATCATATTTAGTATTACAAAAATATTCCAGTTTAAAATGGGCTATGTTAGAAAGTAAGGAATAGTCATACATAGCCAAATTATTATAGCTCATAGGGCTTACATAAAATACTTTGGCATGACAGCTTTTATTGCTCATGAAAATAGCTATTGGTCTTAATGTAATTGAGAATGTCTTCTGCCCGTTTTGTAATTTCAAAATTTTTGGCGTAGGCTACTGCTGCTTTTCCCATTTTCTGTCTTTTAGAAGGGTTTTCTAAAATTTGACCTATTGCGGTTGAAATTTCTTTTACATTCATAGGATCTACTAATATTGAGGAAGCTGGATCGCATTGAAACCTTATTTCTGGGATATCTGAAGAGACTATTGGCAATCCACAGGCCATAGCTTCTATTATAGCGTTGCAAGAACCTTCGTGTAAGGTTGGCAATACAAATACGTCTGCAGCACAGAGAAATTCTGGAACTAGGGAGGTGGTGACCTTGTCTTTAAATGCAATTTTATCACTTTCTAGGACTTGAGGACCTTTTCCAATAAAAAGTATTTCTACATCGTTCATATGCTCAATGGCCTGTAATACTCTCAAGGGACCTTTGTCCTCAACGAAGCGCCCAACAAAAATTACCAATTTCTTATCTATAGGTAATCCATGTTTTTTACGCATTTCATTTTGATTCCTTGGATAAAAATGAGTCAAGTCAACCGCATTGGGCTTGATAATAATTTTATCTGAATTAACACCAACTTCAATCAAATTATCTTTAATCTGTGGAGATACAGCTATAAAACCTCTAATTTTGGAAATCAAGCTTAAATACACCTTTGGGTTGTAATAAGACTTTCTAAGGTTAATATTTTTTAGCTCTCCCTCTGCTACAAAAATAGGCTTTCCTGTATTTGATAGTGCCTTAACAGCTTTAATACCGTTTACCAAGAAATGGGCATAGATAATGTCAAACTTTAATTCGTTATTCTTAACAAATTTCTTTAAACTATATACTCCAAATGTTTCACCTATCAGATGCGTGTTATAACCTAAAATCCATTTGTTTGATACACTAATTGATTTTGGATAATATACAGTAGCGCGTTCCTCACCATAACTTATTTTTTTTCCTTTTCCTTTAGGTATACCTAATATATTTTTCATTGATATAACAGTAACCTCATGTCCAAGTTCTACAAATTTTTGAACTAGGTTATATACAAAAATACCATAGGTAGGTGCATTCGACGAAGGGTAGTTGTTAGATACAACCAATATTCTCATTTAAATAAATTTTAACTTTATAACGATAAAATAGTTGCATTATTATGCAGTATAGCAATAGATTAAGTTTAGAAATTAAACTTAATCTATTCAGTATAGTACTCTTCCTCAAAAGTAATCTTAAAAACTAGTAGTTTAACTAAAACAAAGAATAATTCGATAAATGCAATAGTCTTGGCGTCAAAGCAATTTGAACAGAATCTATATTTTCCGTTTGTTGAAAATTCACGACTATATAGCGGGCACTAAATCTTAACATTTGCTATTTTAGATTCAATGTGAATAATATATGTGTGTGTGTGTTTTCATTTGTATGATTATTTGAGTCGTAAATCATATATTCAATGATTTAATTTTATGAAATAGCTTAAAAAATTCTCATAACATTATAAAAAAACGATGAACTTGAATATAAAAATTAAAGCTTTAGAAAACTAAGCAGTTCTAATTAGGGGCATTAATACAATCTAATCTATTTATGATTAACTTTAAATCCGAAATAATGAATAAAAAAAATGATTTTTTTCAGGTTTTAAAAATTCAGAACATCTCTCATTAAATATTATCACAAGTAATCTCAAGAAAATGATATGAAAATACTCTATCTACACCAATACTTTAAGACCCCTGATAAGCCGGGTGGTACACGCTCTTATTGGAACAGTCTTGAGTTAATAAAAAATGGCCATAGTGTTACGGTCATTTGCTATAGTCGAGATGCGGAAGAAAAAATATCACGTGAAACGCGGAATGGAATAGATATAATTACCCTAAAAATTGATTATTCGCAATCAATGGGTGTCATGAACAGGCTAAAAGCATATATACATTTTATGCTAGTATCTACCCATATTGCCTTAAAACAGAAAGATATAGATTTTGTCATTGCCACTTCCACCCCTTTAACTATTGGTTTTCCTGCATTAGTACTCAAAAAGTTTAAAAAAATACCTTATCTATTCGAGGTTAGAGATTTATGGCCAGAAGTACCTATACAAATGGGAGGGTTAAAAAATAAGCTATTAATCAAACTAGCTAAATGGTTTGAAAAAACCATCTATAAAAATGCCTCCCATATCGTAGCCTTGTCTCCAGGAATGGAAGATGGGGTAATCGAAACGGGTATCCCAAAGACAAAGATAACCATGATTCCCAATATGGCCAAGATTGATGAATTTTGGTCGCGCCCTTTAAACAAGCAATTAATAGAAGAATTAAAGATAAATCCAAATACATTCAAGGTAATTTATTTTGGTGCCATGGGTGAGGCAAATGCAATAGAATATATATTAGAAACTGCAGATCTATTAAAAGAAAACAAGGATATTGAATTTATATTTATCGGCAATGGGGCTAAGAAAGATTTGATAATAGAAACCATTGAAAATAAAAGTCTTGGGAATGTTAGCTATCTAGGCCTTTTCGCTATGGAAAAAACATCAGAATTGGTGAATATTTGTGATGTTTCATTGGTTACTTTCTCTAATATTCCAATACTCTATACCAATTCACCCAATAAATTATTCGATTCCCTTTCGGCCGGCAAGCCCATTATTGTTAATTCAAAAGGGTGGACGAAAAAATTAGTCGAGGAACATGAGTGTGGCATATTCGTTGATCCAGAATCACCGCAAGATTTTGCAGAAAAACTTCTTGACCTAAAAGAATCACCTCAATTACGCAAAAAGATGGGGATTAATTCGAGGAAATTGGCTGAAACTGAATATGACAAGTCTATACTTTGTGAAAAATTTGCGTCAGTAGTAAATTCAATAAAAATCTAAATAATTCAATAATTAGCACTAGAACTATGCGTGTATTTATAAGCGAGTTTTAAATTTTTCTGGAGTCCTTCACAGGATTACAATTGGCACTCCCCATGGCAATGTTAGCTTGTATAGACCTGTTTATTCAAAATAAGACAAACCTTTCTATCGTCAACATAGAATAGGTAAAAACGAGAATATTTTTGCCATTTCCAAATTTAAATCCGTGAACGATAAAAAGATGACAATCAAAAGTTTTTACCAACTGGACAAAGCATTACCAAGGTTGTTAGAAAAACTCCTTTGAATACAATTTTTAATTATTTAAAATCTTAAAGGGAGACATAAGCTTGGTAAGCCCTTTACCGTTGTTGGTCTTCTATATTCCACTTAACAGGGTATTTCAGGCCAAAAGACACAAAATACAACAGGCGTAAAAGGGTGGGGCCAGATAAATGGGAGAAGCACCATAAATTGGGATGAAAATTTTCATAGTATATTTATTATGTTGATCACCAAAATTGTATATTAAATTTAAAAATATTTTTATTTCTGAAATTTTACCAGCTGATAATAATATAATTATGCCAAAATTTAGGGGTAATCAATAAACAAAACAAGAAGATTTAAAAAATAAATGAAGCTAAGTATTATCATCCCCGAGCATAAAATGCCGAAGATCATATAACTCAATGTTTAAAAAGCCTCGTGACAAAAAGTATTGATACTTCAGCATATGAAATTCTTGTGGTTAATGATGGGTCAACTGACAGAACGGAAGATTTGGTAAAGGACATGGGAAATTAGTTTACTAATAATGAACAAATTCTTCAAGTAAATAAAGGAAACGGTGCCGCAAGAAATACGGGTGTAAAAAATGCCAAGGGGGATTCTATTCTGGTGTTAGATGCAGATAACTACACGGCCTATAATGCTTCAGGAACTTTATGTTAACTTCCATACGCTAATAATCTAGACATGCTAGGTATTACCTCCATAAACCTGACTGATTCTAATAAAATAAACGCTAAACAAAAAGCTCTTGATGAAAAGATGAATCCAGGTTTAACCGGCATTAATTTTATGGGCACGTATAGTTATAAGGTTGAAGTTTGGTGGTATTTCATCAAAAAATCTTTCTTTGACGAGACTTGTGTAGCTTTTTATAATCGGAAATTCGTTCAAGACTCCTATTTGACCCCTACAATATTCAGTGAAGCAAAAAAAATGACTTTTATTGAGTATGACCTATATCCAAAATCGCCTAATTCAATAACAAGAAAAAAACCGTTGAACATCCCAACAGATATTTTAAGGATATCTCTTTCTCAATTCAAAAATTATATGACCTAAAAAAATTCTTATTTCTAAAAATGAATTAAACAAAAAAGCATTGTTTCGCATATATGCTTAACAACAACGTTATGCTTTATAGTGATTGTACGTTTTATAACATCTAGTCTACCTAATACTCAATTAAAAAAAACACTTAATGATTACAAAGCCATAAAGGCATATCCTATGAACAAGTTTATGTCCACCCTAGATTATAGAAGTCCATCCTATTCGGTGCTTACCTATATCTTCAATCGAACATATCAACAATACCCCTTAATATCCTTTTATAAAAAATTTAAATACTTTTAAAGTTCATTTACACCTAGACTAATTGAGATAATTTTATTTAATGCTGAGTTCTCGTTTTATCTTTATTTTAATAAGAAATATTTAATTTTAGTTATAAAGACTAACATCATTTAAAGAAAACATGAAATTAGTATATTATAAAAATTTAGATGGCGTACGGGCGATTGCTGCTCTGATGGTTATATTCTTCCATTTTTTCCATGAAATGAGTAATGAATTATCGCCAACATTATCCATAATAAAAAAAATTGCTTCTATTGGCCAAACCGGTGTTACCCTTTTTTTTGTATTATCTGGCTTTTTAATTACACGTATTCTTATTAATACTAAAGATACCGAAGGCTATTTTAAGAATTTCTACGTAAGAAGAACTTTACGAATATTTCCATTGTATTACTTTTTCTTAGTTATTTATTTTTTTGTTTCCCCTTTATTCCTAACTATCAATGAATTTCATTTCAATGATGAATTTTACTATTTTACTTATCTACAAGGTTTCGCAAGAACTTTTGGATGGGATGTATCAGGCCCTAACCATTTTTGGTCTTTGGCCGTAGAAGAGCATTTTTATTTGTTTTGGCCTTTTGTAATATTCTATGTTGCTAAAAAAAATTTAGGAAAAATAATTTTGGCCATTATAATTTTGGCCATCTTAGTTAGGGTAATCCTTCTAAATAATAACTATTCTGTTTTCCTTTTCACCTTTACCCGTATAGATTCACTAGCCATTGGTGCAATCCTTGCCTTATTGGAATTAAAAAAACTACTAACCCTTAAACATATTAAATATTTTATAGATCTATTTGTGGGGTTGGTAGTGGTAACTTTATTAATCTGGATTCTTTTAGCGGGTGAAGGCAGTAATTATATACAAAATTTAAGATATCTACTTCTATCCCTCGTTTATTTCTCAATGATAGGTTCTTTGTTGTGTATCCCTAAAGAGCACGGTGTAAACCGACTATTGGAAACACGATTTTTTCAATATACAGGAAAAATTAGTTATGGCCTATATGTCTATCATCCCTTAGTTTTCATGTTCTGTGTTCAATATTTACATACAGACTATTTAATCCTGAATTTAATAATAGGAACTCTAATTACTTATGTTGTTGCAGGGCTTAGCTACAAATATTTTGAATCACAATTTCTAAGATTAAAGAAATATTTTGAGTATAAAAAACCGAATAGCTTGTCGCAGCCTAAAGAAGCTTAGTAATTGAATATCAAGTATATTTATATTGGTCAGTGTATTTTTATTTCATAATAAATTACAAACTATATCTGAATTTTATTTTTATGTCTTAATAAATACAATTGCACTTCTAAATACGCGTTATTTATTTAAATAAATGACTTGTATCTCTTTATCGTTTATTAACGTGTTTTATAGAAAATATATTATTACATATTTACAATTTAATAACTTTAAATGTAACCATAAAAATTCTGACATAAATGTTGTACCATGGTAAAATTAACTGGTAAGAGCTATCCTATTTTAGGAACTAAAATATGATAACAATAGTTCAAATTCCGTTTGCCATACAAGTCATTTTTTTAAAAAAATCACCTAATCCAGTATCTGTAGGAAACTAACGAATAATATATATATAAAACTATTAATGAAAATTACTAACCAATTACTTAGGGCGAAACCGTTTATTTACAAGATTGCTTTTTACCTTATGGTTTTAAGTTTACTATTGGTTGGTTGTTACAAAGGCATTGGGGAGGATGGTGGAAAAGATGCTCAATGGTTCCCTGCCAAATTATTTTCAGATAATATTGATTTTTACCACTTTTATTTAGAGAATTTCAATGATTGGTTCATGAGAAGTGTCCCCAATTATTATTTTCAACTCTATTACTTATTATACCCTTTTTCCTCCGTCTCATGGGATACCTTTAAAATTATTTGGTTTTTAATCAATGCGGCGTTCTTATTACTTTTTGTTCTGCAGGTAAAAAAAAATTTTAATTTTAGCTATAAAAAAATGGTGATTATTTTTTTGCCATTTGTTTTAGGTTTTCCATTATTAAGTGTATTTACAAATGGCCAATCAACGTTACTAATATTAATTTTCATTTATTTTTCTTGGAAATTTAGGGATAATCAGTTTTTGCTACCTATATTTTTATCCCTTTTAACAATAAAATATAGCTTTGGCATACCCATTATCTTCGGTTTTTTACTAATGGGTTACTATAGATCTGTCTTACTTAGCGGCGTCTTAACTTTGGTATTTCCTTTAATCTATTCTATTCAATTTAATTTAAAGTTTCTACCAACTATATTTCTTCCTTTAAAGGTTGCGACCAGTTCCTCTTCAAATCCAATAGGGTCAGGTCCTGGTGATATTATGAGTTTATACGGATTACTAACGGATAAACCTTTGTTGGGAATAAATATTCTAACAATAGGACTAACCATTTTTATTATACTATTTGCATTCCTGTCGTTTAAATATCATGTAGATAAAAAAAGTATATTCACTTGTTCCCTACTTTTTTCACTTTTTGGGTTTTTTCATTTTGGACAGGCTTATGTTTTATTTTTATTGATTATACCCTTACTATATTACACAAAGTATTTTAAGTTTTTGTATGGATATCTACTTCTGTTTTGTACTTCACCAAGAATCGTTAGAATTTTGAACCTTCTCTTTAATCAGGAAATCGATGTTAAGGAGTTTATGAGAGATAAATATTTTGTCATCTTCAATATAATTATCCTACTATCGTTTTTTGTACTAGTATTATTGGATGGAATCTTAAAAAGAGAAAAATCAAGAATAAATTCAGCACATTCAATAAAAAGTCTGCTAAATATTAGTTAGCCCAAAATTCAATTTAGACTGTATAATAAACATTAAATATCAACGTGATCGAACAATTTAATTTCATTTATTGCCTAGCTGGTAAGGGTAAAAGATTTACTGCTCAAAATATTACATTGCCCAAGTATCTACTTAAATTGGAAAGTGGAGAAACTATTTTGGAAAGAAGCCTAACTGAATTTCATTTTTCAAATGAGGTCAATATCTTTATCGTCATAAATGAGGCGCATAAAGATTTTGTAGGTGAAATTGAAAAAGAACTTTCAAAATTCAATAATTTTCACCAGATAATCAGTACCCCAGATACAAAAGGCCAAGCAGAAACAGGTTTTATTGGTTGCAATATGATAACTAATGACTATCCTATTTTCTTTTTCAATGGCGATACAATTTTAAAAAGCCGGGATATCTCTTTAATGTCCAATGATTTAAAACAAAATTATACAGGAGCTATTGATGCCTTTATAGAGGATAAAGACCACTTTAGTTTTATTAAATTGACAGAAGAAGATTATGTAGTTGAAATTGCAGAGAAAAAAGTCATTTCTAAATTCGCGACAACAGGTCTTTATGGTTTTTCCAATAAAGAAATCTACATGAAATACTACCGTGAGTTACAGACCAAAAATGAAATGTACATTAGTGATATCTATAAATTGATGCTATCCCATAATGAACAAATTAAAGGATATGTACATAAAAATACTTTAGATACTATTATTTTAGGAACCCCCGAAGAATATTTTTCAAATAAAAATAAAGTATGATCAATATTCTTAAAAAAATAATATTCCTGATTATTGGTGTTATTTTCATAGTTCTTGTTTTTAATTTTTTAAAAATAGATGAACTAAAGTTTAGCGATATAATGTCTAATTATTTTAATTGGAAAATATTACTATGTATTGGGTGCTATATTATTTCCCATTGCATCCGTACCTTAAGACTCTATATTATTTCTGGAGATGTAAATGCAAGTTTGAAAGCCTTGTTTGTTGAACAGTTCAAAACCAACGGGGTTAATTTAATTATGCCTTTTAAACTGGGTGAAGCCTATAGATTTTTAAGATTTAAAAAGGTTTTTAATTCCGGATTTACCTCTTTAAATACTATTATTATTGAAAGATTTTTTGATTTTTTTATTTTGGCCAGTCTATTCTCCCTAGGGTTATTCCTTTATCCAAATGAAATATTAGAAATACAAAATACATTGGTAAGTATTATGCTGGTATTAGTATTAATACTAGTAGTATTGTTAGCCATGCAAGATGCAGTACTAATGCTACACAAAAGACTATTGTATAGATTCCAAAGTCGTTATAGTTTTAAACTTCTAAAATTTTCTTATGAATTTTTAAGAAACTCAAAGGAGGCCAAAAATATTTTAAGAACCAAATCGTTGTCAATTTTATCCTTTTCCATATTAATATGGAGTTTTGAACTTTTAAGTTTATTTCTATTTTTTAATGAATTGGACTATAGAATAGATTTAATAATTTTGTTGACCGTATTCATTGCCTTTTCCTCTTTATTGCCCAATGGACCGTTAGGATTTGGGGGCGTACAATTGTCCTTTTACAGTATATTTTTATTATTCAATAAGTTTGATGACTATTTGGTAGCATCAACAGCCTATACCATCTATATTTTTGGGTCAGGTATTATAATTTCCCTTATTATATTTATTAGAAACTCAGTCATAAAATCTAAATAATGAAGAAAAATAAATTAGTAATAGATTTGGATAATACTATTACCGTTGATAATAAAAATCTTGATTATCATGAAAAACCGGTAAATGATTTGGTAAGGCAAACTATTTCTGAATCAACCAAAAAGTTCGATATTACAATACTCACTGCTAGGAATATGAAATCCTTGAAAGGGGATCTCATCAAAATTCATGAAATCACGAAACCAATAGCGATAAAATGGTTGGAGAAAAATAAAATTAATTACGATGAAATATTATTTGGTAAGCCATATTGTGGTGAAGATGGCCATTATGTGGATGACAAGAATATTTCTATTGAAGAATTTATTTTTAAATTTTCAGGTCCATTCAAAGAATCTACCTTCGATATTATAGTGCCTTTTTATAATGAAGAAGGTAACATTCAGGAGATGTACAAAGATTTAAAGAAGCTTGAACGCATTTTTAATATTAATAAATTTCTTTTTGTCAACAATGGCTCAAAAGATGGCTCCGTTTTATTATTTGACGAATTAAAAAATCTGGAAAATAAAATTGAAATTATTGAAATTAAAGAAAACAAAGGTTATGGTAAGGGAATAAAAGAGGCGTTAAAAAAAAGTGATGCAGATTTTATACTATTAAACCATTCAGATAGACAGTTTGATGCGTACACTTATTTTCTCACCCATCTTGATAGTATTTATAAAATAAAACAACCCACTTCAATTTTTTCAATTCGAAAGAATAGACCTAAATCTGATGCCTTTTTTTCATTTTTTCTAAGGTTAATATTAAGTATTTGTTCCTTTAAAAAAGTCGAGGAATTCAACGGTCAACCGAAAATATTGGAAAAAAAATTAATCAATAATATTGACTCACTTCCAAATGATTTTACCTTAGATTACATGTTGTATAAAATAATAAAACCGACGTATTTTTTCCCTATAATAGAAAAACCAAGACATAGAGGGCAATCTAGTTGGAATAAAAATATCATAGGTAAACTAAAAGTATTTATAACCTATATAGCAACAAGTTTAAAATGACTCAGCTTTATTATTTAGATAATAATATTATCTCCGATAAAATAAAGGAATATTGCGTTAGCACTCAATTCTCACAGATCAGAATAGGAAATGAAACTATAAAAAAAAATATAGACGATGTATTAGGCTCAAAAAAAAATATTAAGGTTATCGATAACATAGATTTACTGACCGAAGATTCCGTGCCAGATGAAATATTGCTAATAAGCTCTAGTGTATTTTCAAAGAACCTTTCAAATCTTTTCAAATTTTTAGAATTTGCAGGGTATTCCATGATCAATACATTTTGGGGTCATAATAACTGTTTTGTATATAAAGGAGATAAAAACCGTCTTATTTCTTATTTAAAGGAAAATAGAAAAAAAGATATTTACTTTGTAAACTTCCCCGAATTTATAATTGACCTTACTTCCTTACCTGAGTTGAAATCACTTCTAAGTAACAATCATGATTCTAGGCACTTTAATGATCTAAAAAGTGTAGGTGACCTTTATGTTAAAAAATCAATGAATTTTAAAAAGCTGAAAACAGAATACGAATTTTTAGCTAATGTACCACTGCATTTAAAAAATTATTATGTGGAAGTTTTTGAATATAAACAATACTCAGACTTCTCTCAATACTCTATGGTATCCTATGATTATAAGGACGTTTCCTATTTATATTTATCAAAAAGTCTAACTGAGGATTCATTTAAAGCTTTAATGTCGCTTATTCATAAATATTTTAAGGAGTCTAAAAAGGTGACAACCTTTAACTATGAGAAAAATTCATTTGAAAGTCTCTTAGAAAAAAATAATGCACGTTTAAGAGAACTCGAAGGCATCCAATATTATGAAGAACTTAATTCTTTTATAAAAAATTTTAAAGGAATATCGATAACTGATCATTATCAAAGAATACAAGATGAACTAACTAAACGGAAAAGCATCTATTATGAAGAGGAGTATATTTTTTCTCATGGTGATCTTTGCTTTTCTAACATTTTGTTTTCCGAGCAAAATATGGACATTAAGCTGATAGATCCTAAGGGTTATGAAAATAAGGGCATGAGATCACCTTATTACGATATGGCCAAAATATCACATTCCATTTTTGGTAACTATGATTTAATAATCAATAATATGGCAGAAATCAATTTTAATGAGAATATGCATGCATTTCTCAATTTCACCAACCATGATTACATTAAAAATTATATCTATTCATTTGAAAACCTAGTTTTAAAAATGAAGATGAATATAAAGTTAATACGCCTTATTGAATCTTCCCTATTCCTTAGCATGATCCCACTTCATTATGAAAATAAAAGAAAAGCATTTATGTTATGCTTAAGGTCGATTGAACTTTATGAAGATTTTTTATCTTAAAAATTATGTTTTTAACCTGCCAAAAAAAATGTAGGACTTTATATACCTTTCCAATTAGATATTTATATCCAATTATGATTGCACAAAAAAGATTTCCCTACTCTATTTTTTAGATAAAATTATTCAATCGTATTCTATCACGTTATGCATAATTTTTCTTCTATTATTATTTTAACCAATATCTACAATGACTAAAAGTATAATTTCAAAGGAAATTATACAAAACTAAAGAAGGAAAATAGTCAACAGACTTTATCTACATGTTGCCTTCCCTAAAATTAGGACAACCTAAATTTTGAATTTATTTTCTTAAAATTTAAATGTCCCATGAAACAAGGTGAATTTAGCTAATGTAGGATTACCAAAATTTATAATGAAATAGAAAAGGAATGTGCTATCCTTAAATTAGCTCGGGAACTTAGAATAAAACAGATTATCATTTATTAATGGTACAGGAGAAAGGGTGTAACCAGTTTTTACACCTAGGAGGCCGATTCAAAATGTATATATGGAACGCTAAAAGATAATTTAGCTTTAGTACATAAGATGATATCTATATTGATTCAAAGACATACCATCATATAGATATATGGTCCGAAAAATGAGGACTGGGTCATATTAATTATCTTCAGTATTCAGCATTTAGGAACATGCCTTTTACGAGTACAAAAACCGTTTTGAAAAAGAATTATTTTCCGAAACTGACATTTATGACAAAAAATAGAACTGTATTAAAAAGGGGCAAGATTTCAAAAATAAATTAGTTCTCAATTACCCAGTGCTGTTAATTAAATGAAAATCATATACAATCAATATGCTATTGATTTCATAGAACTATCTCAGTTTGGAGTCTTCTGGTAAAACATATAAATTATTAAACAAGGAATACAAACCGATAGCTATAGTTACTAACCACATGCCCACACTAATATAGGAATCCACCATAAATTTATGCGAAAAATATCCTACTTCGTAAGTATAATCCCAATAGTAAATTTCATCTGCTATCTGATATAAGACTAAAATTGACACCAAACCTATCAACAGGTATTTTGCATTTTCACCTTTTGGGAGATATCTTCTAAAATTAGATAAGAAAGGTGCAATAATAAAGAGTCCATAACCAGTTATATTCAAAGCAAACTCAATATTTAACAACATCATATTACCTAAATGGAAGAAACATAAAATTATAAGGTAAATTCTCCAAGCCCTCCTACTCCAAAGTAAAAAAACAAAACTTAAAAGCTCTATAGTTGGGGCAATATGATCCAAAATTTCGAAAACAATGTAAGGTGTATTAAAGACACTATCAGCAAGCAGCAATTGTCTATCATAAGTATAATAGCCTTTAAAGAACCAATCTAGAAAACCAATATGGTTAATGTCAAAATCTACCCATCGTATAAATTTAGGCAAACCCGCGGTAAAAAAGCCAAAAGCGATGTAAATACACAAAAGGCTTAGTGCCCATTGTTGAGTTTTAGATTTTATCAACTTATCCTTAATTAATGCCGTTTTTGTTCCGGCATTGGTAAATGCCAAGGTCAACAAAACAATTAAAAATAAATGGACTTCATGGTCTATTTTGCCAAAACTAAATTCAAAACTAAAGCCTATAAAATTTACAATGAATAAAAGGAAAAATGACAATCTTGCTTTTATACCCAATGTTACCATTGCAAATAAAATTATATTAGATAAGTCTAATAAAAAATAAAGGTTCTTATCCCAAAAACCGTCAAACAAACCAGTGGCTGTAAACATATGGGGACTAAAAAAGGCTTGTGGGGCATCACCAAACCATAACCAATCTGGCAGATAATGGGACAACATAAAGATGCCCATAAAAACTCTAAAATAAGCAATGGATTGGGTATCTAGTTTACTGCTATTTTCAATTCTTTTGAAAATATTTCCAATAAAACTATCAATATAATTCAAAGTACCTTTCATCTATAACCTTATTAGATATTAATTCTCTAGTTTCCTTATCGATTTTTAACTTCTTAAATTTTACTAAAAAAACCGAATCATAACAATTTTGTTCCCGCAGTCCGTTTCTTATCCACTCTTTAGTCTGCTCAACATCTTCAGGTGTGGCATATTTAGTATAAATATTATTTAATTCAAGGTTGTTTTTGTCATATGCTATAGCTCCCAAACTTTCAGGTTTTATAAAGTAAATCATATGATGGATGTAAATTTTCTTTAGAAAAGATCGTTTGTTCAATTCCTCAAATTCATTGGTAACCTTATTCCTACCATAAATATCCATACTTGCTACTTCTATTTCAGCACCAATGTATTTTTTGTTTGCACCACCAGGAAATATAGCAGCTGGGAACATTTCATAATCACCACCCATTGTTTTGACAACTATAAACGGCACCAATAGAAATACTGATATAACCAAAAAGGCACTTATGTTTCTATATTTTTTTATCATCTCAAAAATTCTCTTTAAAATCTAAATTAACATCATCTAAGACGCTAGCTATTTGAATAAATTTTATAAAAATATCTAATAATTAGTTACCTAACCGCATAAAATATTTAAAAATAGAACAAAAAGGAAAAAATCCATGGCTGAGAGTGAAATTATATTATTTTTATTTTAGGCTATTCAAAACTTAATATATTTCGACAAAATAGAAAATTTTATACTTTAAGTACATGAAAGAAGGTTCTTATCGATTAATTACAGTTATAATCAAACAATTTCATTGCTTGTATTATTGTAAGCTACCTTTACAATTAAATTAAAACGGGCATAGCCTTTTCCGTATCATCTAGTTCACTTTAACGAAATAGCGAAAAATATTTTAATGATTTACTACTGTTTTTTTTTATAATTAATCTCTAAGGCAAGTCCGCGCCAAATTATTATTTTTTTAGCCAATCTCAATTGACCATCTTTTTATCAAACTTCATACTCCATTACTTTTCCTTAGTTCTTCACATACTGCACTATGGTATTTTCATTGTCACGGCGTTTTAACATATTACTATAAAATCTACTACCCATTAATGGCCCTTGCAACACTTACCATTATTAATATAGGTTAAAGGTATTTTATTGCGTTTTAAATTTTATCGGGCCGTATGTCGGAAGAGAATTAATAGAAAAATGTACATGATTCTTGTCGGTTTCTAGTTTTTAAAAACTGAATTTCATGTTTTTTTTATAAAATCCAAACATATTTGGTCTAATAGCCTTAATTACTTTTATACTTGATACCAATCGACAATATTTGGCAAACATACTTAACGGTAAAGTACCAACGAAACGTTGTGGCTCTTTAAAAACGGGTACTTAATCTCACGCTTAGAATAACTATTTTTCTTCATGTGAAATTATGCTTTGATGTATTTATCCTCCTAGAATAAAACTAGAAAGCTTTGTTTTCTTCTTCTATAGACACTTTATAAAATACAACCTTAGGATTTTCTATTTCACAAAAGTATTTATTGTATAGAGCAGCATAAACGAATATCTTAAAGTACAGATGAACGATGGAAAATTCTAAAAACTTTATTTATTACGTATTGATTAGTATCTTACAACAATATAATATTAACCCGATTTAAGGTATTGAAAAATTATTTTTTATACTTCATATATTTTTTACCTTTATAAGTATATATGATGAATATTTTGATAACATCAGCAGGAAGACGGGTATCGTTGGTTAGGGCTTTTCAAAATGAGTTGAAAAAAAAATATCCTGAATCTAAGGTTATCGCTTCTGATTCAGAACCAGAATTATCTGCGGCATGTCATGTTGCGGATTCTTTTTTCAAAGTACCTAGGTTAGATAATCCAGATTATATCGATAAACTTATAGAAAAATGTTTAGAATTTAAAGTTGGCTTATTAATTCCAACAATCGACACCGAACTTTTACTGCTTACCACTAATAAAAACCGCTTAGAACGTAACGGAATTATAGCTGTAATTTCTTCTGAAAATTTTATAACAAAATGTAGGAATAAAAGAGTTATTCATGAATTTTTCAAATCTAGGGATATTAACGTCGCTTATGAATATTCAAAAGAGGATTACCAACTACCTCTATTTATAAAACCTGAAGATGGTAGTAGGAGTATTGATACATATATCATTTTAAATAATAAAGAGTTAACTGAATATCATTTTACAAATGACAAATTAATGTTCTTGGAATATTTAAATCATAATGAATATGATGAATATACATGCGACCTCTATTATGATCAAAACCATTATTTGAAATGCGTAGTCCCCAGAAAGAGGATTGAGGTTAGAGACGGTGAGGTTTACAAAGCGCTTACTATTAAAAATGAATTGGTAAGTTATATTAAAGCAAGGTTAGACTTTATTGAAGATGCCGTTGGTTGTTTAACTGCGCAATTTTTTATGCATAAAACAACCTCTAAAATTTATGGTATAGAAATTAACCCAAGGTTTGGAGGCGGGTATCCCCTATCTTATTTAGCTGGTGCCAACTTTCAAAAATGGTTGATTGAGGAATATTATACTAATGAAAAAATAGAAAATAATTTTGATTGTTGGGAAGCTAATTTATTGATGTTACGTTATGATGACGAAATTTTGGTTCATGGATATAAAGGTTAATTCTAATAGTGCAATAGGATTTGATATTGATGACACCTTAAAAAATGAAATAGCCATGAACGTTGATTGACCAAATTGATTGGAAATCAATTCTAAGATATTCTCCTTATATAGAAATAAAAAAGATGTTTTTGATGTGTTGTTTACCTAGACCCCACTTCGCCAAAAGATTTTTCAGACAAAGTTGTCTTTTTGAAAAAGAACCCTGATACTTTAAAACAAATGGGAGTTGTCTCTAGAAAATTAGCCGAAACAAAATATGATAAATCTATCCTTTGTAGAGAATTTTCATCCGTTGTCGATTATGTACAGAAAACAATAGAAAAATAAATACCTTTGAAATCGTTTAAATAAAACCCTCAACTATGTACACTTACATTAAACAAATACTAGATATTTTTGTAGCTTTTACAGTATTACTTTTTATTTCTCCTATATTTATTTTAATCACAATTCTGCTTTTTATTGCAAATAATGGGTATCCTTATTATTTTCAAAAAAGACCTGGCAAGAACGAGAGCGTTTTTACCATCTGTAAGTTTAAATCAATGAACGATAAAAAGGACGCAAGTGGTAAGTTATTACCAGATGCAGAACGTATCACCAAAGTAGGTGCCTTTGTTAGAAAAACATCCTTAGACGAGCTTCCTCAACTATTAAATGTTGTTAAAGGAGATATGAGCTTTGTAGGACCACGACCCTTAATGGTGTCTTATTTAGAATTATATAATAAAAAACAAAAAAGAAGGCATTCAGTTCCTCCAGGAATTACAGGTTGGGCTCAAGTAAATGGTAGAAATGCTATTTCCTGGGAGCAAAAATTTGAGTATGATGTTTGGTATGTAAATAACCAAAGTTTTATACTAGACTTCAAAATTTTACTGCTTACTGTTAAAAAAGTTTTTAAGACCGAGGGTATCTCAGCTGCTGACAACGCTACCATGCCTAGATTTGAAGGGAGTATATAATATTTAATTATGAGGCTAAGTGTAATAATACCGGCATATAATGCTGAACAACACCTAATGGACTGTCTTATAAGTCTAACCAAACAAAAAATAGCTGTTGAAGATTTTGAAATTATTGTTGTGGATGATGGGTCTACCGATACTACCGCTAAAATTGTAACTAATTTTGCCAAATATCACAAAAATATTCGTCTAGAGTCTCAAAAAAATATGGGAAATGGTGCTGCTAGAAACACCGGTGTGCAGATTTCTAAAGGCTATTATATTTATTTTTTAGATGCAGATGATTACCTTGCAGAAGACACCCTTAAAAATGTTATTGAGGTTGCAGAAAAAAATGACTTAGATATTATTGGATTCAACACAAAAAAAGTTAGCAATTCTAACCATACGGCTTCCAAGAATCGAAACAGTAATACTACTGATTTAAAAGTTACTACGGGAATAGAATTTTTAGCACAACATAATTATGAAGCAGAAGTGTGGTGGTACATAACAAAAAAATCATTCTACCTAAACACAGGCACTACCTTTTACGACCGTAAGTTTGTTCAAGACTCTTACCTAACCCCTACCCTTTTCAGCAAGGCTACTAAAGTTATATTTATGGATTATGATGTACACCGGTATCGTATGTCCTTAAATTCCATTACTAGAAAAAAATCTATTGCACATTTAAACCAACATTTTAACGACCTTTCCTATTCAGTTAAAAAACTATATGAATTGCGTATGCAACTCCTAGAAAATGGAGTCTCTAATACGAACTGCATAAAAAGACTCCATGTGAAACAACAGCGTTATGTCTTTATTATTATAACCAGGTTTATAAAATCGCCACTTCCTTTACCACAGTTGAAAAATATGCTCAATGGTTTTATAGGGCTAGAAGCCTATCCATTGTCTACGTTTATGTCATTAAAGGATTATAGAAGTATACCCTATCATATATTAACTTGTATCTATAACAGAACATGGTTACTTTATCCGCTTACAAGAATATATAGAACCATAAAGATGATAAACTAGGTTTTAAGGACTTATTTCAGTTCTATCCGATTAAGAACAAAAAACCGCTGCGCTAAAAGACAATAACCAAAAGTTTTAATAATAACTAATTGGGCGTCATTGTTTTAAATGAATTATTTATGTGGCTTAATTATATTCCTAAAAATTTAAAAAAGCACAAGCAATTCTATAAATTTAACATGGATTATTTATGACCATGGGATATAATGAAATTTAAAATATAGTTTCCAGGACCATAGTGGACTTATGTAAACTATAAATTTACAACTTCACTTTTCTCTGGCCCAGGACTCAATAAAGATACTGTAGTCTTTCCTGGTCCATTTAAAGTCGAGATTGTTGAATTTAAATATACTTTTATACTATGAGATTGTTTATACTGTTTTAAATAAATATGTATGGTATTGAACCTAAACTTTTATTTATGGATAAAAAATATGATGTAGTTATAATCGGTTCTGGCCCTAATGGGTTAAGTGCTGGAATATGCTTAGCTGAAAAAGGATTAAAAGTAGCTATTATTGAAGCTGCAGAAACCATTGGTGGTGGCATGCGAACAGCCGAACTGACATTACCTGGTTTTAAACATGATATTTGCTCTGCGGTTCATCCAATGGCATATATGTCTCCCTATCTAAAAACTTTACCATTAGAAAAATATGGTTTGGATTGGATTATTCCGGAAGCATCCGTTGCACACCCTTTAGATAATGAAGACGCTGTTATTTTATCAAAATCAATTAAACAGACAGCAGCTAATTTGGGCTTGGATGGAAAACGATATAGTGAGTTAATAACTCCATTCGTTGAAAGAGCAGAAGATTTGATTGCTGACAGCTTAAAACCTTTAGGAATTCCAAGCAACCCTCTTTTAATGGCTAAATTTGGATTAAAAGCTGTGCAGCCATCAACACTATTTGCAAATAGTAGATTTAAGACCGAAAGAGCTAAAGCTTTATTTGCAGGGTGTGCAGCTCATAGTATTTTACCTTTAGATAAATTATTTACTTCTGCCATAGGGTTGATGTTTCTTATTACAGGTCATGTAGAAAACTGGGCTATTCCAAAAGGAGGATCCCAATCACTTGCTAATTCTTTAGGAGACTATTTTAAAGTATTGGGTGGAGAATTGATTTTAAACACGCATATTACAAATATGAATCAATTGCCTGAAGCAAGCAAGTATATGTTTGACACCGATCCTTTACAGCTTGCCAAAATTGCTCAAGATAAACTACCAAGTTTGTATAAAAAAAGATTAAACAATTACAAATTTGGTCCAGGTGTATTTAAAATAGATTTTGCCCTTGATGAAGCTATTCCTTGGAAAGATTCTAACTGCCTAAAAGCATCTACTGTTCATTTAGGTGGTACACTAAACGAAATAGCTAAAAGTGAGAAAGATGCTTGGCAAGGAAAACATAGTGACAAACCCTTTGTTCTTATTGCTCAACAAAGTCAGTTTGATGATACAAGAGCACCAAAAGGAAAACATACTGGTTGGGCTTATTGTCATGTACCTAATGGCTCAAAAATGGATATGACAACTAAAATTGAAAACCAAATTGAGAGGTTTGCACCTGGTTTTAAAGATATTATTCTAGCTAAAAACACCATGGCAAGCAAAGATTTCTACAGTTATAATACTAATTATTTTGGTGGTGCAGTTACTGGAGGTGTAGCAGATATCTCTCAGTTATTTACTAGACCCGTTACACGAATAGATCCTTACAGCACACCAAATTCTAATATATTTATTTGTTCAGCTTCATCACCTCCAGGCGGAGGTGTTCACGGCATGTGTGGCTATAACGCGGCCCAAAGTGTCCTAAAATCGTTAAAACTATAAAACACATTAAGTTTTATCCTACTCAATGAGATTGTCAAAACTTAAAACAGGGCTTAATATATTAACTCTATTATTTTTTTCATCATCTAGCAGCCATCCTGTTAAATCTTGAATATTTTTACAAGCTTCTTCTGTATTATTAATATTGATAATTGAAGAAAAATATCCTAAGTTGAATATGGCTTTACTCTTTTTACTATTACTGGCCAACTTTTGAAAAGAAACCTCATTAGTATCAGTACCATAAACAAATATTAATTTATAACCATAAACACTATATTCAGGATAAAATTGAGCATTAGATATAATGGTCTGCTTGCTTTTCAAAACTGGAATTACTTCGTTTGGACTATCTGCATTTCTCAATACAATAATAGGTGTTTTTGAGATAAACTTATCTAATACTTCTAAAAGAGAATTTTTAAGAGTTTCGTTTTCAAGTAGAAAATAGAAATTTTGATACTTGTGTAAGTATCTACTGTTAAAAAGTAGTGTATTTACACAATTTTCTTTCTCACGATTAATGTCATATCTAGAATCTGGATGCCATAGATGATACATTACACAATCTCGCATACTATAGAACTCTAATCCAGAATCCAATAAACGACAGACAAATTGTTGCTTATCCTTTACTCTGCCTAAAAAACTTTCATCAGCAAATAAATAACTATCTCTATACATAATACCCCACGGTTCCGGCAGTATGGTACCGTTTCGTATGCTTCTCATTACTGGAGTGATATCTTGTAACTCCTCCTCTTGCGGATACGTTAGCCAACGATCATGAAATTTAAATAAAGTTGCAGTTTTCTTGAAGTCATTTTTAAGTATAACTTCATGAGTTTCTTGAGTTTCCTTTTGAACTAATTCCTCAGGTTTATAATCACTTAAATAAGGAGGTATTAATTCCTCAAATAAAGGTAAAGGACACAAAACCTTTTCCGGAGATAACTCTTCCAAGTAATTTTTCTCAAAATTAGTCCAAAAATCATGTTGGAAAATAAAATCTACATCCAAATAAAAAATATAATCTCTTGTAGATTTCTCAAAAGCAATATTCCTAAACCTATTGGTAGGGTAAATTGTTTTTGGATCATAATGTTCAAAATAAACCTTTATGTTTTTTGGCTTGTTTTCAAGAGAATATTCTTTGTCTTTAATGTCTTTAAACCCAATTATCAATGTAATAATTAAATCATTAGGCATTGTTTTTGCCATCAAATAAGCCCTATTCAGCCTATTAACGTCGCAATGTGTTAGTATTTCAATATCTCTTAACTGAGGCATTTTTATTTTCTATTTTACGATTTGTATACAATCTATTTTAGCAACTAATTGTTTAGGAATGTTTTTTTTAGATTGATAATCAAAACAATTATTATGAATATTTAGTCCGTTATCTATAATCCCTATAGAATTCCAATATCTTTGATTAGGTATTATAAAATCTTTTTTGAAATTATCGGCAATGTAGGTATAAGTACAATTAGGAAATTTATCTTCAATTGTCTTGTAGTTATTTATATTAGGTTTTTCAGTTCCTATTTCCTCTGAAATAATAATAGTGTCAAAAAGGTCTATAATACCCAATGCTTTTAATTTATTTCGTTGTGTTAATGACCTACCGTCTGTAATAATACATATAGAGCCATTTGCTTTTTTAATTGCAATTAGCAATGAAAAAACACCTTTAAAAGGTTCGATATTTGGTATATGATTACGATAAATATTCAGTAATATATCTATAGAAATGGGATAATTACTGGTCAGAAATTCAAAAACATTTTCACTTTTCCTGTATAAGGATAACATTTTAGCATACAAGAACTCCCATTTTTCATCAACTATATGTTTAGCTATTTCTTTGTAAGCAGATTTTAAAAAATCTATTTCATTATACAATGTGTCATCCAAATCAAAACAGATAACAGTTTTTGCATCAACCTTCATATCCATGCACCAAGATTTCATCGTCATAACGTAACATTAATAATTTATCTTCCCAACAATCAAACTTATCCTCAATTATTTCTCCCTTAAAATACTCTTGCAATATCCATTTTGGAAAATTAGCACCTGCGGCATAGGAAAGGGGGTAACCACCTCCAAATCTTGGGTTTATTTCAATTCCATATACCTGATCACGAGTTTTATGAACAAAAAACTGAGCTGTTAGACAACCTATAGCTCCTTCAATTTTTGGTAATTTTTCCTTTATATAATCAACAAGATGATTTTTAACAGTAATTCCTTTATTTACTTCTCCATCCCTAACCTCAATACGTTTTCTAGGAACTACGCACGTTAATATGCTTTCTAAATTATAATATAGGTCACAAGTATATTCATCAAACTCATTGTGATCTATATATTCTAAAAACATAAGTTTATCATTTTGAAAATGATAATCCGTTAAATCCGATTCTTTTTTAATAATAAAAGTATCTACACTTCTGCTACCATCTAAAGGTTTTATAAATAAAGGTAATTTGAAATTTTCTTTAGAATACTCTTTAGCTATGTCTACTCGGTTAGATTTAAAAAAATCGTGAATAAGTCTTTTGTCTCTACATTTATTAATGAAACTTTCTTTTGATGTTAATAATGTAATGCCATTCTTTAAGAAATCAGATTTTTGTTGGGCCATGGGTAACAGCTCCGTGTCTATTGTTGGAATTACTAATGAGATATTATTTTTTAAGCAAATATCTAAAAGGGTCTTAAAATAGTCAGGATTATCTAAACGAGGTACTTTAAAATAGCCATCAGCAACATGACAACCTGAAGAGATATCTGGATCAGAATCAACAGCAAAAACCTTTCTTTTGGGATCTAACTTTTTTAATTCCTTTTGAAAGGACCTTACCAAAGAAACCCTTCTACCTGCTGAACTTATTAAAACATTCATTTTTTTCTACTTAAAGATATGATAACGAAAATTAATTCTAATTATTGGCAACAAGATGCAAAATCAATCAACTAATTAGAATATACAATACTACTTTATAAAAAGTACTTTACAGAGGTATTAAGAGGTATTCTTTTCAATACTATGTTTTGTTTTATAAATATCAATGTATCAATTAATAAAAATAACCAAAAAGTCATTATATGAATACGTATTGTATCGTAAAGAATTTGGTCAAAAAGTCAGGTAACAATAGTCTATTTATCAAATAATAACGTAGCTAACTAGAAGTTCAAAAAGTTAACTATGTAAACCCAGAACTGAAAAACCAATTCATGACCTATCTGAATCTTAAAACATATTTCTTCTGTATATTTATCACACTACCGTTTCTATTAGTCTCACAATACCAAGACATTGATGGTTTAATAATAATCGAGGCCGAAAATTTAAATCTAAAGGATAATTGGGTCATCGAAAACACCAAAACCGGCTTTACTGGAAACGGTTATATTGTTTGGAACGGTGAAAATTACTTCAATTCCCCAGGAAATTCGATCATCTCTACAACACTAACCATAAAAACCCCTGGCACTTATCGTGTACAATGGCGTAACGGTATTACCTTTGGCTCTGGCACAACTGATTTCAATGATAGCTGGTTACGGTTTCCCGACGCCAGTGATTACTACGCGACCAAAACAGATGACAGCACCGTTTATCCCTCTGGCAGTGGGAAAACCCCGAACCCGGAAGGTGCTGGTGGCGCTGATTTTTTCAAAATCTATACGAATACATTGGAGTGGAATTTTAATACGTCAACTTCGGACAATGACCCACATGACATTTATGTGACTTTTGATACCACCGGAACATACACGCTTGAAATAAGTCCACGCTCAAAAGGGCATGCTATCGATAGAATTATGCTGTACCAGCCCCAAGTTACGGACCCCTTAAATTTAGGAAATATTGAAACGGTTTTAGCCGAAGAAAGTAGCGGTGAAACCACTACTGGGGCAACGGTAAGTGGTGAACTTAAACAATATCACAAAGTAACATTGACGTATGACTCGGAACAAATATTTCAGGAAACGGCCACAACATACGAAAATCATAGAATGGATGTTACGTTCACGGCACCCAGTGGAAAGACCTTCAAAATTCCGGGGTATTTTGCGGCTGATGGTAATGCCCATAATACCAGTGCCACCAGCGGAACAAAATGGCGGGTAAACTTTTTACCTACGGAAACAGGGGTTTACTCCTACTCAACCTCTTTTCAAAAAGGAGATGTCACTGCCGCTAACCCAAGCATAATCGGAGATAGTGCAGAATTCGATGGGGATTCCGGGAGTTTTACCATAGCCAATACCGATAAAACAGGAGTTGATTTTAGGGCGAAGGGTAAAATTGGGTATAACGAAAAACGATATGCCCAATTTTCCAATGGTGAGCATTATCTGGAATTTGGGGCAGACTCCCCAGAAACGTTTTTAGAGTACACCGATTTTGATAATACGGCCAATGGAAAAACATTTTCGGCACATGCTGCGGATTATAAGGTAGGTAATCCCTCATGGCAAGAAGGAAAAGGTACTGAAATAATAGGAGCAATGAATTACCTGGCCTCAGAACAAATGAACGTTCAGTATTTTGTGGCAATGAGTATTACTGGAGATGGTGGTGATACATTTCCGTTTACCACCACTACCGATTATACGACCTATGATGTATCGAAACTAGCGCAATGGGAAATTGTCTTTGACCATATGACCACTATTGGCATTACCGCAGAAATGGTTTTTCTAGAGACCGAAAATTTAAATTGGTTTGAAGATAATGAAGGAATTGTAACCGATAGCTTTGCCGACTCAAGAAAAATCTATTATCGGGAGATGATCGCAAGGTTCGGTCATTTAAATGGAATAATCTATACTATAGGCGAAGAGGCTAATTGGGCAAGTGGTGATGATCAGTATTCAGCAGCGCAAATATTGGAAGCGGCAAACTTTATAGATACACTTACCCCCTACAAAGATTTAATATCGGTACATAACGGCCCCAGTAACGATGATTCCATTTTTAGCAGTTTATTAGGTGGGCAAAACCTGAACACTATTTCTTTTCAAGGAAATTGGGACGATGAACTACATGGTCATGACGCGATCCTGAACTGGATCAACGAATCAAACGCTACAGTAAATCAATGGATAGTACGTTATACAGAACCTTTTAGCCCATCGGCAGATCCTGATATTGATAAATGGACAGCAGATTCCCTTTGGGCGGCACTCACTGCCGGTAGTGCCGGAGTTCATTATTATGCAGGTGGCGGGGAAGACCTATCCGCCTCCAACTATCGGGATTTTGATTCCTACTACAACAGAATGCGCTTTGCCTATACTTTTTTTAAGGATAATAACATTCCTTTTTGGGAAATGACCAATAATGACGGCCTACTCTCACAGGGATATTTATTGTCTAAGGACCAGAAATATTACGTTGGGTTTTTAAAAAATGGGGGCAATACCACGATATCCCTGTCAGGTGCTACACCATATCGTATAAAATGGTATGATCCTAGAAATGGTGGTGACCTGGTCAATGGAACCCTAACAACGCTAAATAGTGGTGCTACGGTAGCTATTGGTTTGCCCCCGAATAACACGAATAAAAGTTGGGTTTTTCTAATTACCCTAGATACTTCCCAAACCGAAACCAGTGATACGGATACCGATAATGATGGTGTCACCAATACTGATGACCAATGTCCCGATACACCGCTTGGAGAGAGCGTAGATACTAATGGGTGCTCTAGCTCTCAATTAGATGATGATAATGACGGCGTACCAAATAACATTGACCATTGTCCAAACTCTCTTAATGGTGTTATTGTAGGTTCAACAGGTTGTATAGTGACAACGTTTCAAGATGACGACAATGATGGTGTTGCTAATTCAGTAGATGATTGCCCTAATACTCCGCTAGGCGAATCTGTTAATGATAATGGTTGTTCGATTAATTCATTTCCATCAAATCAATTTAAAATCACCTCTGTTGGCACTTCATGTATTGGCTCTAACAATGGATCTATTTTAATAGAATCAATCACCAATGAAGATTTCTCAGCAACGATAACAAGACCTAATAACACTATTACATTACCATTTACAGAAACTTTAGCAATAGATGATTTAGATTTAGGAGAATACAACCTTTGTATTTCATCAATAGACTTTCCTAATTATCAAACCTGTTCTAAAATAATAATTACAGAACCTTTACCATTAAGTGTACAATTAGACTTCAACTCATTGACCAATAGCGTTACCTTAAAAATGAATGGAGCTAAAGAATATATTATAGAAATTAATGGTAAAAGTATGCTAGCTAGAAATCAACTCATAAGCATTCCATTATATGATGAAGTAAATAATGTTAGTGTAAGTACAAATCAATTGTGTCAAGGAAAATTTAAAGAAACTGTTAATATAGAGAACTCATTTTTGATCTATCCAAACCCAGTTAATGAGAGTCTTACAATAGATTTAAAATCATTGACTTCTGATACCGTTGAAATAGCTATTTTTACGGAAGCAGGACTTTTGATACATTCTGAAACTTATTTAGTTAAACATTCTAAAATTGAATTAAATACAAATGCTTTTAGCTCAGGTATTTATTTTTTAAGAGTGAAGAATGATAAAGTAAATAAATCCTTCAAATTTATAAAGCATTGAAAAAAGTTGGATTTTTAATTTTCGTAATAATAGCAATCCAATCGTGCGGTGTAGATTTGGATGTTTTAGAATACGCAAGAAAGACTATAAATTTATCGCTTGTTTTTCCTGAGAACGATTCTGATTGTACAGAAGGTATTATAGTATCTGATACAGAAAGTGAACTAATTTTTGAATGGATAGATGAAAATAATAATGACCCATATATTTTACATCTAACCAATATTTCTATCTCTCAGACAGAATTATATGAAAGTGAGACTACCGAGGTAGCCATTATTCTTGAACGAGGCGCTACTTATTCATGGTACGTTACAGGAAAAATTAATAGTAGTAGTGAAATTTGGAGCTTCTATAATGAAGGCCCTGGCCTTGAATCAACTATTCCGTTTCCTGCAACAGCTATATCTCCTGTTTCTGGAGCATCAATTTCCCAAACTAGTATTACCGTTAATTTAATCTGGAAATCAGAAGATTTAGATAACGATATCGTTTCTCATGATCTATATTTTGGTGAAGCCAAAGACCCTGAATTATTCGGCACTGACATTATTGAAACTAGATTTGATGATATTCCTGTTGAGGCAGGTAAAACCTATTATTGGAAAATAGTTACTAAGGATAGTGTAGGTAATGAATCAACCTCTACTATATTCTTCTTTAGCGTTGGCTTATAAAAATAATATAGCCTAAGGTTTAGTTATCTGCTTCACTTCGTTAAAGACCAATTTATTAGTTGTTTATTCATATAAAAATAAAAGCCCGATAGAATTTCGTTAATCTTTCGGGCTGCCATTTTTGTATTCTACTTATTAAAACTCTAGTATAACAAACTCAGAACGTCTGTTAACTGAATGTTTTTCTTCAGAACAATAGGTTCTGTCATCACATTCATTTAATAACATACGCTCACCATAAGCTTCTGTAACTAATTTATCTTCCGAAATACCTTTAGACAATAGATAATCTTTTGTTTTATCAACTCTTCGTTGCGATAGCCTATCGTTATATGAACAGGCTCCCCTAGAATCTGTATGGGAGGTTATCTTTAATTTCAAAGTTGGGATTTCCGTCATTATGACGGACAACGAATCCAAAATAGTTTTAGATTTTCCTTTTATAGCAGATGAATTCAAATCAAAATACACATAACCCAAATTCTCGATTCTTGACCTTATATCTTCATTTCTCTTATTAAGGGCATCTAATTTCGCTTTTTCAGCAGCAGCCAATGCTGCCTCTTTTCTCTCTTTTTCAAGTCTTTCCGTCAGCAATACTTTGTCCTTTAATCTGTTGACCTCTGCAATTGAGTCTAATTGACGTTGCTTTTCCTTTTCTATAGCTGCCATAAGCTCCAATTTCTCTTCCCCTCTATTAGACAAGCCTTTCTCTATTCCGAATTGATACAACACACCTACAGCGTGTTGAATATGATTGGTGGCGCCATTATCTTGACTCATCGCCCATTTCCCTGAGGAACTGAAATCGAGTCCCCATCTATCTGAAAACCAAGTTCTAAATCCTACCACAGCATTGTAAGTACCTCTACCCAAATTATTAGCATCAGTATACCCTGCACCAATACCAATATATGGATCAAACCAACCTGTCTGCCCAATTATCTGATTTAAGTCATAAGTTAACCGAGCGTCAAGTCCATAATAACTAATATCTTCAAGTAGTACAACTGCATCAATAATATTACCTTCTTTATATTTATTGTAAGTACCAATAGCTTCGATTCCTAAGCCATTTTTAAAATATCTTCCGATACTTACTCGGGAAGGAAACGGAACAATATTCCATTCTTGACCAACGTTGAATAATCCATCAAAAACGTTTCCAGAATCATCAACGGCATTGAAACCAACACCGACAATCCAAGAACTCTGAACTATACTATCTTTTGCCGTAATTTGAAGCTCATCTTGAGCAAAACTGTAATTAGCAGCCAATAATAGTAATAAAAAACCAAAAAATTTAGTAGTTTTCATAATGAGAAATTTGGGTTATAAAATGTAAAATTAAATGTAGTTCAAGTGGTTGCCAAATAATTACTGTATATGGCAATTAAAATCGATTGATAGTTGAATGTAGATGAATTATCGACTAATTACTATTGAATTTTTAGAGCTTTTGAACTAAGTGGTAGTTTATAAACACTAAATGGACTGACTATTAAATTGTTTTCTTTCTCAGTTCTAGATTTGAGTTTATGAATAATTAAATTTTCGTCACTCTCTTTTATTTCTAAATCTGCAAAAGATGAGATTTTACTATCTCCGCACCAAACCAATAACATATTTTGAGTAAAATCAATTTCTGGTGGCGTCAAACCAGGCTTTCTCGTTCTATTAATTTTACCATAAAATAGATTTAAGGCCTCTTGATTTTTAATAAGAAAATATTCTTCTTCTTCAAAACCACTATAGTTTTCATTTAATAAATTCACTATGTCTGTGCTATTATTATCCTGCAAACCACTTGAAACTATACCTTTACAAGAATTTAACTGCACTATAAAAAAAAGAATATAATAAATGACGGGTCTAAACATTTTTAAAACGACTTTTAAATGCCCTTTCATAAACTTCTTCATAAAGTGGAACCACTTTTTGAATATCGAATCTTTGTGCCTCCTTTAGTGCATTAAGCTTAAACCTTTCTAATACATCATCATTTTTCAAGATTGTAATAGCTTTTGCTGCCATATCTGCAATATCACCTACATTACTTAGAAATCCACTTACACCTTCGGTATTCACCTCTGGAATACCACCAGCATTACTTGATATTACCGGCACCTTGTTTATCATAGCCTCTAAAGCTGCAAGGCCAAAACTTTCTGTTTCTGAAGGCAAAAGGAACAAATCTGAAAAACATAAAATTTTGTCAATCTCATTACTGTTTCCAAGAAATATTACCTTATCAGCAATTCCTAATTCTTCGCAAAGCCGTTCTGCACCTTCCTTCTCAGGCCCTTCACCAACCATAATTAGCTTAGAGGGTATTTCAAGTTGTATTTTACTAAACACCTTAATTACATCAGGTATTCGTTTCACTTTTCTGAAATTACTAATATGAGTTACAATTCTCTCATCTTCTGTAGCCATATTAGAACGTTGGCAATCAGTAAAAGATGTACTATATTTTTTTGCATCAATAAAATTCGGAATAACCACTATTTCCCCTTTTATATCAAAAGTTTCCAAAGTTCCCTTTTTTAAACTTTCTGAAACTGAAGTAACCACATCAGACTGATTTATACTAAATGTAACCGCAGGTTTATAAAAAGGGTGTTTACCTACTAATGTGATATCTGTACCATGAAGCGTTGTAATCATAGGAACATAAATACCCTCTTCCTCTAACATTTTCTTTGCCATATACCCAGCGTATGCATGAGGTATGGCATAATGCACATGTAGTAAATCTATTTTATGAAGTTTAATTGTATCTACCAATTTACTGGATAATGCCAATTCATAAGGTTGATAATGAAAAAGTGGATATTCTGGCACATGAACTTCATGAAAGAATATTTTATTACTTAACAACTCTAAACGTACAGGTTGCTTATAAGTTATAAAATGAATTTCATGGCCTCTATTTGCCAACGCTATTCCCAATTCTGTTGCGACAACACCACTACCCCCAAAGGTAGGATAACATACTATTGCTATTTTCATTGCTACAAAACTACCTTTTTAATTTATAATTGAGTCGTAAATAACTTGTTGAATTCTTGTTCTTAACCCAGATTTAACTAATAAGGTATTCGATGCGGACGGATATGTTCTGTTGGATAAGAACACATATACAATTTCTTCTTCTGGGTCTGCCCAAGTATACGTACCCGTAAAACCACTATGCCCAAAACTTTTTCTTGAGACACAACCACACGTAGGTCCGCTGTGTTCTAATTGAGGTTTATCAAACCCTACTCCCCTGCGTACATTCTTATCACAAAAATAGCAGGTATTAAATTTCTTGACCGTTCTAGAGTCGAAAAATTTGGTACCTCCATAATAACCATTCTGAAGATACATTTGCATAATCTTCGCAATATCATTAGAGTTACTAAATAGTCCAGCGTGTCCTCCTACTCCTGCTTGCATTGCAGCTCCCATATCATGGACATATCCTTGAACCCTTCCGTATCTATAATAATCGTCTTCCTCTGAAGGCACAATCATATTCTTATCAAATTTTTCTAAAGGATTATATGAAGTATGGTTTGCACCAAGTCTCCTGTATAGAAAATTACTTGTTAAATAATCTAACGATTGATTATACTTCTTTTCGATGATTTTTTTCATCACATAATAAGGCACATCACTGTAACGATACCTATTAGACTTTAGATCCTGCCTTCCGATTCTATTATATATTGAGTCTTGATAGGCATCTGCCAAATAAAGGTTATCATAAACTTTGGTTGAAAAACCCGGCAATGGTGAATTTCTATAGAACTCACTAGAAGGTTTTCTGTTTTCATCCAAAGTATTAATATAGAAGGGTATCCAAGCTGGTAAACGTCCATAATGCGATAAAGCTTTTAAGACAGTTACATTCTTAATTTCTGTATCTGAATAATTAGGCACCAATTCTTCAAAGGTGTCATTTAATTCTATTTTCCCCTCTTCCTCTAATTTCATTACCATAGGTAAGGTTGCCAAAATTTTGGTCAATGACGCTAAATCATAGATATAATCATTTGTAATCTTCTCTTTTGAATCATACGTTGGTTTACCAAAGCTTTTCTGATAGACTACCTTTCCTTTTCTAGTCACTAGAATTTGTGCTCCTGGAAACATTAAGCTATCTAAGCCATCATTAACCATACGGTCAATATTGCCCAAACCTTTTGAACTTAACCCTACTCGCTCAGGTATACTATACCCTAATCTACTCAAAGATTGAGTCCTTACCCCTGTATTTACAGGAAACTCTATATTTGCACTTACTGGTAATTTCCCTGAAGCACCAACAGCACCAAAAAGAATTTCTGCTGTTTTCTCTTGTGCAATATCACTATTTTGATAAGCCATAACAACGGCATCAATACTCTGAAATGATGGAATATCTAATAACGCATATGGTTTAGCAAATACACAAAGAACAAGATTAGATGTCCGTTCATTCGCTATCTCTTGCAACCAATTCAGCTCAGTACTAGAAAATTTATACGATTTCCACGGACTTTCATTACTCATATGATGACCCACAATAACAAGGTTAAACTCTTTCAGCTTCACCTTTAATGTATTTATATCATTCGCTTTTACTTCGGTAACATTGGCGTAGTTTTTAAGCCCCTTCACAAACGCATCATTTGAAGAATTACCAAATTTAACGTAGGCAATCTTTTTATTGTCCAAGTTTTTTATTGCGAGTAAATCTAATTTATTCTTTACAACCGTAATAGAATTTTCTATTGCTTCTTCATAAATAATATCGTCTTCAAGACTATTTAAATCGGCGTATAAATTATCAAGACTAATTGGTTTATAAATATTTAACCCCGCTTTATATTTCGCCAAAAGTATTTTTTTAACGGAATATGCTAAGCGTTCTTCTGTCAACTTACCTTTTTCATAAGCTTTCGTCAATTTCAATTTAGCACTAACAACATTCTCAGGCATTAACAACATATCATTACCTGCCATAAATGCAGCTAATTCCACACCACCGTCGCTTCCTTTTGTAGATACACCTTTCATATTAAGAGCATCGGTAAAAATTAAACCTTTATAACCAAGGTCTTCCTTTAAAATTCCTGATATGATTTGCTCAGAAATAGAAGATGGTTGGCCTTTTTTCATTTCTAATGCAGGCACTTCTAGATGGGCCACCATTATACTGCTTAAACCAGAAGCTATCAATTTCTTAAAAGGATATAATTCTAAACTATCAAGTCGTTTTTTAGAAAAAGGAATTACTGGTAAATCGTGATGCGAATCTACTTCAGTATCACCATGACCAGGAAAATGTTTTCCATTAGCCAATACACCTGCCCGCTCCATACCTTTGACAAAAGCGATTCCCTTTTCAACAACATTGTCTCTATTCTCACCAAAAGACCGATTACCAATTATTGGATTATTTGGATTAGTATTAATATCCAAATCTGGTGCAAAATTGATATGTACCCCTAGTCGTTTTGCATGCTTACCTATTTGATAACCTACTTTTTCAACAATTGAACTATCTTGTATTGCACCTAGAGTCATATTCCATGGAAAGGCATAGGTTGAATCTAACCGCATTGAAAGACCCCATTCAGCATCCATTCCAATCATTAATGGAATTTTTGATGCGTTTTGATAATCATTGGTCAGTTTAGCTTGTCTTACTGGCCCACCTTTTGAAAAAATAACGCCTCCTAAATTTTCTGTAATAATCAAATTTTTAATCCGATCTGTTGCCTGTTTGTTTTGATTAGATGCAACGCTAACCATAAATAATTGACCAAGTTTTTCATTAAGGGTCATATTTTCATATTGCCTATCTACCCAACTCTGTTGAGCCAGACTATCTTTGGTAACTAAAGGGTTTTGAGCAAAAAGACCTGAACAACAAAATAACCCACAACAAACTATTAAAATAAGGCGCATAAAAATATATGTACAGAGATAACTATTACGGTATGAAATTATTGCATTTCATCGATATAACCCAATAAATCAAGGTAGTTAAGAAGAATTTATGTTATAGAAAACGAGAATGCCAACTTTCAGAGGCAGGTACTTCCCAATGTTCAAGATATTCGCCCTTATTGGTGACCAAGTTATTGAATACTATCGTGTTCTTAGAAACAGCTTTTTGTTTGGCCATTGCCTTAAAATCCAGTAAGCTTTTATAGGCTACAAACTCCCCTTGTTTGTATGAAACATTCATTTTGTCAAGTAACAAAACATTGTATTTTTTCTCTAGAGCTTGTATAAAATGTACAGATGCATCAATTGAACAACCTGTAGCACCTTGAGCGGTTTGGTCTAATGAAATGACGATAAACCTTTTATACTTAATTTCATAACCAGCATTCAAATCATTACCATGTGCCGTCCAAGATTTTAAGAACGCATCTATATCTGAGCGGATTTCAATTAATTCATCTTCAGAAAATGATCGACTACATTGATATATCCAAACTCGTGCAGTTTCAGGTAATGTATTAAATTCTACTAGCAAATTATTTTATTTTTGTATTTAAAATTATATGTTGAATGTCTTATAGGTCTTCTGCCGTAGCAATCAATTCTGCAATATCCATTACAGCTATTGAATCTTCTTTCTCTTTGTTCTTGACACCGTCGGTCATCATTGTATTACAAAAAGGACATCCTGCTGCAATTATGTCAGGTTTTATTTCTAAGGCTTGTTCAGTACGTTCAATATTCACATCTTTATCACCTTTCTCAGGCTCTTTAAACATTTGAGCACCACCAGCACCACAACAAAGACCTCTTTGTTTACAGCTTTTCATTTCTACTAACTCTGCATCCAATTTTCTTATTAAATCTCTTGGAGCTTCATAAACACCGTTAGCCCTACCCAAATAACATGGATCATGAAAAGTGATTCGTTTACCTTTAAAGGTTCCTCCTTCCATAGATATTCTACCCTCGGTAAGTAGTTGTTTTAAAAACTGTGTATGGTGAACAACTTCATAATTACCACCTAAACCAGGATATTCATTTTTAATCGTATTAAAACAATGCGGACAAGCTGTTACTATCTTTTTTATTTCATACGCATTAAGCACCTCAATATTGGTAACTGCTTGCATCTGAAACAAAAACTCATTACCTGCACGCTTTGCTGGATCACCAGTACAACTCTCTTCTGTACCTAAAACAGCAAATGAAACATTCGCCTTGTTTAATATCTTAACGAAAGCTTTAGTTATTTTTTTTGCTCTATCATCAAAACTACCAGCACAACCTACCCAAAATAAAACTTCAGGCACGGTACTCGCCGCAAAAAACTCTGCCATTGTCGGCACTTTCAATTCACTTACCATATCTTCTTTTAAGATTCTTTACTCCAATTTAAACGGTCCATTTGGTTAAATGGCCAAGGTGCCCCATTATTTTCAATATTACCCATCATATTATTTAAATCTGTAGGCGCGGCAGATTGTTCCATTACTAAATATTGTCTCATATCCATAATAATGGATAAAGGATCTATACTTATTGGGCAAGCTTCTACACAAGCATTGCATGACGTACATGCCCATAATTCTTCTGGCGTAATATAATCGTTTAATAACTGCTTACCGTCTTCTTTAAACTCACCATTATTTTTATCTATATTCTTACCAACTTCTTCTAAACGGTCACGAGTATCCATCATTATCTTACGAGGAGATAATTTTTTACCAGTTATATTAGCCGGACATTCACTTGTACAACGACCACATTCTGTACAGGTATAAGCATTTAATAATTGAACCCAACTTAAATCTTGTACGTCTGAAGCACCAAATTTATCTGGGACTGAAGCATCTTCTGCAGGTTCTGCATAAGGGTCAGCATCAGGATCCATCATCACACGCACCTCATCTGTAACAGATTGCAAATTCTTAAATTGGCCTTTAGGTGTTAACTTTCCATAATAGGTATTTGGAAATGCAAGAAGAATATGTAAGTGTTTAGAATAATACAAATAGTTAAGAAAAAATAATATTCCTGTAATGTGCAACCACCATGCGATACGTTCTACTATTATTAAAGCTGAAATAGATAGGTTCTCAAATAAAGGAGCTATAAAACTACTAATCGGAAACGAACCTGCCTTGACATAATGTTCGGCACCCATTTGCTGTAATTGATAATCTGCCGCATTCATGGTCAGAAATAAAAACATCAATACCAATTCGATATACAAGATAAGATTACCATCTTTTTTAGGCCAACCAGTCATTTCTGGCTTAAAGAATCGTTTTAAACGAATTACATTTCTTCTTATCCAAAAAACTACAACAGCAATTATAACTAGAAAGGCTAATATCTCAAATGATGCGATAAGAAAATCATATAACAAACCTAAAACAGAAAATAACCTATGTGTACCAAAAATACCGTCTAAGATAATTTCAAGTACTTCAATATTTATGATAACAAAACCTACATAGACGATTATATGAAGTATGCCTGCAACAGGACGAACAACCATTTTCGTTTGGCCCAAAGCAATCTTTGCCATGTTTTTCCATCGTTGTGGCTTATTGTCTTTTAATGACTCCTCCTTACCAAGGAAAATATTTCGTTTTAATTTTGAAATATTCTTGACAAAAAAACCAACACCAACAATTAGGAGGATTATAAAAATAATATTTGGGAGATACTGCATAAATTTATTCTTCTATTTTCTGAGCTGGATCATCTTCAGGAACTGTGTAATCTTTTTGTTTTTTACCAAAAACTGAAACATTTACATACCGCTTAGGGTTTAAACGAAAATCTTGCAAAAGAAGCTCCAGTTCTTTGCTAGAACTATTCAAATTTGCATATAGTTCCTTATCATTCATTAACAAGCCTAAAGTTCCGTCACCGTTTTCTATTTTTTGGGTCACTTGGTTTAAACTAGCCATTGTAGATTCTAAGCTCGCTAAAGTACGACCGATACCTGCTGAATTTATTGAATCAGAAAGCTTAGCGAAGTTTGTGGTAAGTACATCAAGATTATTAAATGAATTATCTAACTTTTCCTTATTACCTTCCAATATACTATTGAGCGAATTTGCACTACCATTAAGACTCGATAACAAAACGTTTAGTCCACTGATAACCTCTTTCAATTCCTTTTTTGTATTAGTATCTAATACTGAATTTACGTTGACCAAAACAGAATCTGCACCAGAAATTGCCGATTCAAATTTCCGTACTAATGGAGTTAATTTTTGTTGTGCTAAATCTGTTATCCCAGGCCTAGTTTCAGTTTGTAAAGTATCACCAGATTGTGCAATACCCGTAGCATCAAAAACAGGTTTAATCTGTAACCCCTTACCTCCTATAATACCTGTATCATAAAGTTCTACTAAACTATTTTTAGAAAATTTAAAATCATTACCAACTGTAAAAGTAACTAACAGGTTTCCCTGTTCATCTAAAAATTTTATATCGTTAACCTTACCAACACTAAAACCATTAATTGAAACCGAAGTTCCAGATTGAAGTCCACCAACATTTGGGTAAATGGCATAAAAGGTTTTACTATTGTCAAAAATAGGAGTGGATTTCAAAAAGCTGAATCCCATGATAAACAAAAGAATACCTCCTATTACAATAATTCCCGTTTTTAATTCTCTAGATAGTTTCAAGCAATTATATTTTTAGTACACTCAAAATTAGGAATAATATTCACACTTTAAGGGGTAAATTCAGAAACCTCATCCATTGCTTCTTTTATTGGAATTCTTTCTCCTAATTTATATGCAACAATATATGCTGTTGAATACCCTTTTTCTTGAGCTAAGGTTTGCATCATTTTCGCTTCTCTATATGACCTAGTTTCCCCATACATATAGCGATATAAATTTTTATACGGCTCTTGCGATAAATTTGAAAGACCATTAAAGTTACTAGGATTAAGCTGTACATTTTTACTACTAGCCATCAACTGAATTTTGAATACAATTGACGCTGCAACTTCTTTAGAAGTAATAGCCTCTTTCTGTTTACTTTCAATTATTGGTTGATTTAAAACCTCTCTCGCTTCTTCAACATTTGTCGACTCAATAATCGATTCTTGTTTTGAACCATTTACTACTTTTTCCTTGGTTGGTTCTATTATATCATTTTTCTTCTCTACTACTTTTTCCGCAATCTCTTCATTAATTGTTGGTGCTTTAGGCTTTTCTACTGATGCCTCCACTGTTGGCTTAACACCTTCTTTATAGTGTAAGATTGCCTTAGCAATAGCACTACCCATATCCTTTTGTCCTTTATCAGAATTCAAATATGCCCCTTCATCTTTATTCGTTAAAAATCCCGTTTCTACTAAAACGCTTGGCATAAATGTTTGGTGTAAAACTATAAAACCAGCTTGTTTTACCTTCCTATCTGTTCTCTTTAATGAACTTGAAAAATTTTCCTGAATCATAGTAGCTAAAGCAACACTTTGGTCCAAAAACTCTTCTTGCATTATTGTAAGACCAATTACAGATTCTGGTGAATTAATATCATAATCGGCATATCTGTTTTCGTAATTATCTTCTAAATAAATTACCGAGTTCTCTTTTTTGGCAATTTCAAAGTTTTGCTTATTTGCATGTAACCCAAGTACAAAAGTACCTGCACCATGCGCATCTGAAGTATGTGAATCGCAATGCACAGAAACGAATAAATCTGCATTTGCCTTATTCGCTACCTCACCCCTAACGTATAAATCAATGAAAGTATCGTCTTTACGTGTATAAATAACTTTGATATCTTTATTCTTAGATAAAATTTCGCCTACTTTCAAAACAATATTCAGTGCAATCTTTTTCTCTAAATAACCATTCCCTAAATTACCTGGATCGTGGCCACCATGCCCCGCATCTAACACAACAATAAAAGGATCGTCAGAATTATTTTCTATATAAGACCCTGAAAAAGATTGAAGCAAAAATGAAATTGCCAAAACTAATGAAATGCAAAAGAATTTTATTTTCATACGAACTAGGGATTATATAGCCCTGATAATGGTTAAATTTATTGTAACACCCTACATGAGGATTAAAAAATATATGTAAGTTTGACATCTTAAACACTGGCTCATTGGACGGCCAAACCTTTACAAAAATAGGATATATAGCCTTGCAATCAAACAAACAATACTTACTTTTCCTATTCTTAGTTTTTGCCGGTGCTTTTTATGCTCTTGGGCAAGAAGACAAAATCATTCCACTTGACATTAAAGTAGAGAAGGATACTCTAATAGCTCCTTTATTCCCATCCACAAGCATTAGAGACTCTATTACAGCCGACTCCTTAGCTACAGATTCAATAAACAAAAAGCCACCTCTATTATTAGACAAAATAACTTATAAAGCGAAAGATTACGTTAAATTAAGTCAAAAAGAGAATAAAATTTATCTCTATAACGAAGCGGAAATTTATTATCAAGATACAGAATTAAAGGCTGGTATAATCATTATGGATTATATTAAAAATGAAGTTTATGCTGGCAGAATGATAGATTCTTTGGGAAATTACAGTCAGCTACCCTATTTTAAACAAGGTTCTAATATTGTTATACCCGATTCTATACGATTTAATTTTGATACTCAAAAAGCATTGATTTGGAATTCACGAACAGAGCAACAGGCAGCTGCAGGTCAATTAGGTAGTGATGCCATGAAGGTATACGCGGAAATTACTAAAAAAGAGAATGATTCGGTTTATTTTCTAAGCGAAGGTAAACTCACAACATCAAAAGACACTATAAACCCTGATTATTACATTCGAGTTAGAAAAGCAAAATTTGTTCCTAAAAAGAAGGTGATTGCAGGTTTCAGCAACTTATATATCGCGGATGTACCCACACCAATAGCAATGCCATTTGCGTATTTTCCACTTTCGGTAGGCAGGTCTGCAGGTATTTTAATGCCTTCATTTGGTAACGACCCAGATACAGGATATTTTCTACAAGACATGGGTTACTATGTACCTTTAGGTGATTATGCCGATATAACACTCTCAGGAGATTTTTACACCAATGGTAGTTATGCTTTTCGAACAGCGTCAATTTACACGAAACGATATAAGTATAGGGGCAATGTTAATCTAAGATTCGAAAACCAGGTAAATAGTCAAAAAGGATTCAGCGATTATAGCCTATCGCAAAATTATAATATTCAATTCTCTCATTCTCAAGATACAAAGGCGAGTCCGAATTCTAGATTTTCAGCATCAGTTAACCTCGGTAGTAGTGAATATTATAGAAATTCACTGCAACAACGAAATTTACCTAATACCCAGAACAACACATTATCTTCATCAATTTCATATTCAAAAACATTTCCTGAGTATCCATCAGTGAATATGAGTATGACTGCTACACATTCACAGTTGACATCACCAACCGCAACTGAATCTGACACAGATAACATAAATATGACCTTACCTACCTTTCAAGCAAGTATGGAGCGTATTTATCCTTTCGCAAAAAGAGACGGTATAAAAAAGGGAATTATTCAAAATGTTAATTTCCAATACAGCGTAAATGCACAAAATAGTTTAACCACGAATGATGAAGATTTCCTGACCACAAGAATGTTCGATAATGCGAGAGTTGGTGCAAGCCATAGCATACCTTTAACCACAAATTTTAAAGTAGCCAAATTTTTCAGTGTAAGTGTTGGTGGTAATTACAAAGACGTTTGGAGTTTAAACACATACAATCAGAGTTACGACTTAGATACAGAATCAGTCGTAAGAGATACCATTTCTGGTTTTGACCGTTATAACACCTATAATTTAAGCGCGAGCATTGGCACTACACTTTATGGTACTTTTGATTTAGGAGAAGACAAGAAAATACAAGCAATAAGACATACCATGCGACCATCTATTAGCTATGGGTACGCACCCTCTTTTGACCAATTCTACGATGAATACCTAGATGGTGATGGTGATGTTGTTCAATATAGCCGTTTTCAAGGAACTTTAAATGGCGCTCCTTCATTAGGCAAATCAAGCAGTTTAGGTTTCTCGCTAGCTAACACGTTAGAAGCCAAAGTGAGAGATAAAGATTCAACCAAACTAGAACCTAAGAAAGTTTCTTTATTAAGCAACTTCAATATTTCTACAGGCTACAATTTTGAATCAGACTCACTACGTCTTAACCCTCTAAGTGTTAATGGGGGCACCAACATTCTTGACAACAAAATGTCGATAAACTTTTCAGCAGGTCTTGACCCTTATGCCATTGATAATAATGGCACAAGAATAAACACATTCAACATTGATAATGGTGGAAGTCTTTTTAGACTTTCAAGAGCTAATGCTAACGTTTCATACTCCATAAGCAGTGAAATGTTTGGGAAGAAAGATGATAAAGGAGAAGAGAAAGAAGATGACACGGACCCATTTGATTATGTAGCACAAAGTGGAGGTAGAGATGATGACCTCTTTGGTAGGGCCGATAGTTTTAACGATAACCCCATTCGTGAAGGAGATAAAGATTCTGATGTTGAAAACCCTATATATGGCACCAAAATACCATGGAATTTAAGGCTGGCATATTCAGCTAGTTATAGTAATTCAGCAAGGCAAAATGAGTTTAGCAGCCATTCATTAATGTTTTCAGGAGATATTGAATTAGCGCCCAGATGGTCGGTGGGCGGTTCTTCTGGTTATGATTTTAAAAACGAAGGTTTTACATTAACTCAATTACGTTTTCAGCGAGATTTAAAGAGTTTTACAATGCGTTTTAACTGGACTCCGTTTGGTCAATACAAAAGATGGTATTTCTTTATCGGTATCGATTCATCTATACTTAAAGACCTTAAATGGGAAAACAGAAGCAAGAACTAATAATTATATAAATATTACAACATGAAAAAGATAATAAACACTACTAACGCTCCTGCTCCAATAGGCCCTTACAATCAAGCTATATTAAGCAACGGCACACTATATATTTCTGGTCAAATACCTTTGAATCCGAAAAATGGTGAATTAGTTTCTGGAGATATTAAAAAAGAAACTAAACAGTCTATGGAAAATTTAAAGGCCATTTTAACCGAAGCTGAAATGACCTTTGAACATGTCGTAAAATCGTCTATTTTTCTAAGTGACATGAATCAATTCACTGAAGTAAACGAAGTATATGCCTCCTATTTTAATGCTGAAACTGCACCTGCAAGAGAAACCGTAGAAGTTGCAAATTTACCCAAATTTGTAAATGTTGAAATTTCTATGATTGCTATAAAATAAAATTTTACATATTTGCTTGATGAAATTCTACTAAACCTTCTATTGGTTTCTGTCGAATAACCCCCACAATTAAATCATTCCTTAACAATACAGAAGTCAGCTCATCTCGCAAGTAATGGGCGATACTACCTACAAAGTTAATTGGCACTTTCGTAGCCAATTCAAACTGCATTACATAATTGTTGATGAATTGCTGAAACCCTTTATCAATAACACCTTTAGAGTACGGGTGGTCTTTATTTTCAATCAAAAAGCGAGCGAACGTTGCGAGATAAGTATTAGGGTTGGGTTGTTTGTATAGATTTTCTTTAATAACATCAGCATCTAAATCATGCTGCTTAGCAAATTTATGCGCTAAATCTGCTGGCATTTTATGAAAATAATAATCCCTGATTAATTTGCGACCAAAGAAATTACCACTACCATCATCCATTGGTATATAACCTAAAGATGTTACTTTTTGAAATAATTGATTACCATCGTAATAACTACAATTAGAACCTGTACCAAGAATACAGACAATACCTTGATGACCTACTTTCGTAGTAGCAAATATTGCAGCATAAGTATCTTCTTTTACATCTGCTTTAGCATTCGGAAAGAAATCTTTAAAAATAGCTTTTAAGAATTTTTTCATACGATCCGTTCCACAACCGGCACCATAAAAATATAGGTGAGATACTTTTTCACGGTTTTTAGAAAGTTCAAAGTTATTCGCCAAGCGATCTTCAATAACATCTTTAGTTAAAACCTCTGGACTTAAGCCCAATGTTTGCGTTAAAAAAAGCTGCTTACCACTTTCATCCAAAGCAATCCAATCTGACTTGGTTGCACCACTATCTACTATTAAAATCATATACCGAATGTCTTTAAAAAATAAACCTGAAAATAAGGAAAAAAATGCCTCATTTTCAGGAAATATCTTAATTATACCAAATTGTTGGTTATAGCGTATTTACGTGTTGAATAAGGTCTACCATTTTATTGGAAAAACCTGCTTCGTTATCATACCAGCAAATCAATTTGAAAAACTTAGAATTCAATTCAATTCCTGCACCAGCATCAAATACACTTGTGTGAGTTTCTCCTATAAAATCTTGAGAAACAAGTAACTCTTCCGTATATCCTAAAACACCTTTCAATTCTCCTTCAGAAGCATCTTTAAATGCTTTTTTTATTTCTTCATAAGATGTCTCCTTTTCTAAACGAACAGTTAAATCAACAACTGAAACATCAGCAGTAGGAACTCTAAAAGCCATCCCTGTTAATTTACCTTTTAAAGAAGGTATTACTTTAGTTACTGCAACAGCAGCTCCTGTAGATGCAGGTATAATATTCAACATAGCACTTCTACCGCCTCTCCAGTCTTTTCTTGAAGGACCATCAACTGTCATTTGAGTTGCAGTTGTAGCATGAACGGTAGTCATTAAAGCTTCTTCGATACCGAATTTATCATTCAATACTTTAGCCATTGGTGCTAAACAGTTAGTTGTACAAGATGCATTTGAAACAATAGTATCAGATGATTTAACATCTTTATGATTAACTCCCATTACAAACATTGGGGCATCTTTAGAAGGCGCAGATATTACTACTTTTTTAGCACCGCCATCGATATGATATTGAGCAGTTTCTAAGGTTGTGAATATACCAGTACATTCAGCAACAGTTGTTGCACCTACTTCGTCCCATTTACAACTCTTAGGATCTCTTTCTGCTGTAATACGAACAGTTTTACCATTTACAACTAAATGACCATCTTTTACCTCTACAGTACCATCAAAAGCACCATGAACAGAATCATATTTAAGAAGGTAAGCTAAATGCTCTACATCTAGTAGGTCATTAATGGCAACTACATCAACATCACCACGTTTTACCGTTGTTCTGAAGACTAATCTACCTATTCTACCGAATCCGTTAATTCCTATTTTTAAATTTGACATTTTATCTATTTTTAATATTTAATATTATGTAGTCATTATTTCTGAAACCCTAATAAGTTCCTTATCAATTTTAGTATGCCCTTTGATCGCCTTATTAATAGGGGTCAAGGTTATCTTATTACATTGAATACCTACCATTAGGTTCGTTTTACCTTCAAGTAAAGCTTCCACTGCTTTTACCCCCATTCTACTAGCAAGTACTCTATCGTAGCACGATGGTGCCCCGCCTCTTTGCATATGACCTAGAACAGATACTCTAACATCGTAAATTGGCAAATGCTCTTCAACATATTCCTTAAGTTCGAATACGTTTTTACCAGATTTATCACCTTCCGCAACAATTACAATACTGGAAGATTTACCTGACTCCTTACTTCTCTTCAAAGATTCTAATAGTCTATCAAGTCCAAGGTTTTCTTCTGGAATTAAAATTTCCTCAGCACCTGCACCAACACCTGCATTTAAGGCAATATGGCCAACATCTCTACCCATAACTTCTACAAAGAAAAGTCTGTTATGAGAACTGGCTGTATCTCTTATCTTATCGATACATTCTACCACTGTATTAAGAGCTGTATCAAAGCCTAATGTAAAAGTGGTTCCGAAAATATCGTTATCAATTGTACCGGGTATACCAATTACTGGAAAATTAAACTCCCTGTTAAAAATCATGGCACCAGTAAAACTACCATCACCTCCAATAACAACGAATGCATCTATTCCAGCTTTTAGAAGCTCTTTATGGGCTTTTTTTCTACCCTCTGGTGTTCTAAAATCATCACATCTGGCAGACTTAAGTATTGTACCACCTTTGTTAATAATATTGTTAACGCTACGGGCATCCATAGGTTTAAAATCCCCTTCA
>TARA_R110001583_G_scaffold81253_2_pt1 | contig 69951 bp, 64 predicted proteins | sample TARA_R110001583 | Tara Oceans TARA_R110001583 (sample SAMEA4398432) | marine metagenome | biome: Polar Biome; feature: [MES] marine water layer (ENVO:01000295) within the mesopelagic zone...; material: water (ENVO:00002006), including particulate matter (ENVO:01000060) such as...... | reverse complement strand
AACAGTACTGTATCGTTTAGCTTATCCAGAACTGAGGTTATTTATTAATTGCCGAGGGTCGCTACAAGTATTGCCTTGATGGTATGAAGACGGTTTTCAGCCTGTTCAAACTGAATACCCGCTTCCGATTCAAAGACATCATCAGTCACTTCCATTTCAGTAATACCAAATTTTTGGAATACCTCTTCGCCCACCTCTGTATCTCGATTATGAAAAGCAGGTAAGCAATGCATAAATTGAGTATCACTTTTACCCGTAGCCTTCATTAAGTCACTATCTACACGGTAAGGTGTCAGTAATTCTATTCTTTCTTGCCAAACAGAGTCCGGCTCTCCCATTGAAACCCACACATCGGTATGAATAAAATCACACCCCTTGACAGCCACTTTTACATCTTCGGTAATGGTGAGCGTTGCTCCATAACGTTTTTCTAATTCACGAGCAGGCTTTAAGAACTCATCACTCGGCCACAAAGATTTTGGTGCAGCAATACGCACATCCATTCCCATTAAACAGCCAGCAATCATAAGCGAATGCCCCATATTAGAATGGGCGTCGCCAACAAAAGCGTAGCTAATTTCCTTAAATGGTTTACCGCTGTTTTCTCTCATGGTGAGTAAATCGGCTAACATTTGCGTAGGATGAAACTCATCAGTTAATCCGTTATAAACGGGTACGCCAGCGTATTCAGCAAGTTCTTCCACAACCGCCTGCCCAAAACCTCTATATTCGATCGCATCAAACATACGTCCCAATACACGAGCGGTGTCTTTCATAGATTCTTTCTTTCCAATTTGAGAACCTGAAGGGCCTAAATAAGTGATTTGAGCACCCTGATCAAATGAAGCAACCTCAAACGCACATAATGTACGAGTCGAAGACTTTTCAAATATGAGACAAATGTTTTTCCCCTTTAAACCTTGCTGCTCCATGCCAGCGTATTTGGCACGTTTTAAATCTCGAGCTAAATCCAACAAGAAGATCACGTTTCGCTGACTAAAATCTAATAGCTTTAGAAAATTGTTATTCCGTAAATTAAACAAAATATTGACACCTTATAGTTAAAAAAACAGTGATAACTTTCCCTGAGAATGAGTAAATAACTAAGACTTACTTGCTCATTCATTGGAAAAGTATTAAAAATCGTAATATTTAAACTTTTAAAGATATTGATTAATAAGTAACTGGGTCTCGCCAAACAGGACAGGTCATACAATGGCCACCACCTCGACCTCGCCCCAACTCTGCACCACTCACAGTAATAACCTCCACTCCCGCTTTACGTAATAGAGTATTGGTATAGGTATTTCTGTCGTAAGCGATGACAACACCGGGCTCTAGAGCAACAACATTATTGCCATCATCCCATTGTTCACGTTCTTTTTGATAATGGTCACCACCGGTTTGCACTACATTGAGTTTTTTGATGCCTAAACACTCTGCAGCAAGCGTAAACAGATGTTTCTTCTCTTTACGAAAATCAATCTGCTGAGGATTATCACCAGGGCGAAGGCTATAGCACTGAATATCGTCACAAACATCAACAAAGGCAGTAACAACATCTCGGTCACAATGACTAAATACAGTATCAAGATGCATAGCGGATCGAGAGCGTGGCATTTGACAAGCAATCACACGAGTTGCCGCACCTTGTTCGAATAATCGTTTAGCAATTTGCCCAACGGCTTGTGGTGAAGTACGCTCTCCCATACCAATTAACACCGTACCATTACCCCATGCCATCACATCCCCCCCTTCCACCGTAGCGGGACCATGATCTTGGTCAGGGTCACCCCACCAGATCTTAAAATCACCTTGATTAAATGCAGGCGCAAATTCTGGATGAAAACGGTATACCGCAGTAACCAATAAGGTTTCTGGTCGACGAGCAGGCCAATACATCGGGTTAACAGTCACACCGTTGTAAATCCAACAACTGTTATCACGAGTAAACTGTGTATTAGGTAATGGTGGAATGACAAATCCATCGCCACCGAGATAATTGCCAAACATGCCGATAGGTTTAAAAGGAAGATCATGGACTGAAATACCGCCAATTAAATGAATAGCTAATTGCTCTGCAGACATGCCATCGAGCCAACTGCGTAGTTCATTTAACATACCCACACCAATTTGATTTTCATTAATGCGTCGGTCCAAGATCCAGTTGCGAGCAGTTTTATCGCGAACAGTTTCTTCAAGTAACTGCCCAAACTCTAATACTTTTACACCACGACTTTCCATTTTCATGCAAAAATCCATGTGATCTATTATTGCCTGTTGTACCCACAATACATCGTCGTACAAAAGTTCTGAAGCATTGCTAGGAGTAAGACGAGCATGCGCAAGACCTGGTCGACAGACTATGACTTTCCGTAGTTTGCCTACTTCAGAGTGAACACCAAATTCGATCATAAATTTATTCCTTAAGTTAGAACGCCTAACGGCACTCAATAAGTGAAGAGGTATTTGATTTAGTTTTAGATGTAGATTTAGATTTAGAAGACTAATTAACCAAGGATTATCCAATTAATGCGATAACGCTGAGCGAGCCCATAATGATAAAACAAAGGATTAATAACAGTGGCCAAATAAAGCGCAACCAACTTTCGTAGGGTACTTTAGCGATCGCGAGTCCGCCCATCACAACAGCAAAAGTAGGATTGAATAAATTAACCAAACCATTAGCAGATTGATAGGCTGTCACAACCAACTCTCGGCCCACACCTGAAAAATCGGCTAATGGAGCCATGATCGGCATAGTTAAAACGGCCAAACCCGACGATGAAGGAACAAAGAAGGACAACAGTACCTCAATACCAAACATCACATTAATAAACATAACATTAGATAAACCATTTAAACTTTGTTCGCCCAGATTCAAAATAGTATCTGTCATATGACCAGCATCCATGATGACAATGATGCCTCGCGCAATCCCGATAATGATAGCGACACCTAATAGATCTCGAGCACCATTAATAAAGACTTCTGTGAATTTTTTTTCTCCCATCCAAGTGACAAAACCAATCAATATGGATGAAGCGATAAAGAGTGCGCCCATTTTCGCCATCCACCAGCCTTGACTGGAAACGCCCCATATCATTACAGCAAAAGTTAATGCAAAAATAATCAAAACAAACTTCTGATTCAGCGTCAGCTTAGCATCACCCACTGCATCAGATTTTTTCGCAAACTTATCTTCGATATCCTTCTGATGATCAGCCACAATAGAAAGTTCAGGATTCTTTTTAATTTTTGCAGCATAACGCATCACATAAACCACGCAGACTAACCAACCCGTTAGTAAAATAAACAAACGTAAAGGCATGCCTTGCGTGAAAGGGATTTCAGCAGCGTTAGCCGCTATCACAGTCGCGAACGGGTTGATGGTTGATCCTAGACAACCGATACCTGCTCCCAATAAAATAATGCCGACCACCACAACAGAGTCGTAGCCAGCGGCAAGCATGACAGGGATTAATAATGCATAGAAAGCCAACGACTCCTCTGCCATACCATAGGTGCTCCCACCCAGCGCAAATAAGGCCATTAAAATCGGGATCATCCATTTTTCGTGTCCTTTGAGCTTGACCATTGCGCGAGAAATACCCGTATCAATGGCACCAGTTTTAGTCACCACACCTAAAAAACCGCCAATAATTAACACAAATAAAGCAACATCAATAGCGGCTGCTTTGTAACTATTTGGGTCATAAAACCCAGCGATAGGCGCAAGTAAAACGTCCACCACTCCCTGAGGATTCGCATCGACTTTCTGATAGGTACCAGGTACAGCGACTTCCTTTCCTAACTCGGCATTTTCAACGCGATCATACTGTCCAGCGGGAACAATCCAGGTACCGACTGCAACTAAAGCAATCAGTAAAAATAAAATAGTATAAGCAGTTGGAAATTTAATATTCATTGTTAACACCCACTCCAAATCATCGCGCCTTTGAAATAAAGACGTTGGTCAATATTTATATAAATCGTTGCAACACACTTCTGAACTCAATAAAAATAATTCCTAAGTAGCAGTGCCATAAATAACTTAATCACTCTACATGAGTCATTTCTGTCTTGTATGTACGTCAGCCAACAGAGAAATCGAAAATACCTAATCAGTAGGTATAAAATATCGGTAGAGAATTGATATCAAGATATTGCCTAAAAAGATACGTACGCAAACGCACTGACGAGAAGGATTTAGAGGAATAGGCTTTGATTTGATCACCAGCATCCGCTGACTTTAGAGAACATAAGGAATGCTTAACAATGAATTATCAAAGTGTTAATCCCTACGATGGTAAGATTCAAAAATCCTTCGAAAATATCAATGACAAAGAACTTGAAAATAAAATTGCAGCTGCCGATGAATGTTATCAAATATGGCGTAAGAAAAGTTACGCGGAACGTGCCGTTATTATCGCGAAAGCAGGTGAAATAATACATACTCGTGCTGATGAATTAGCTCAAAAAGCCACCATGGATATGGGTAAACGAATTAACGAAGCGCGAGGAGAAGTTGAATTCAGTGCACAAATCATGGCTTATTACGCAGAAAATGCAGAACAATTTCTTGCTCCACTCGAACTCAACCCAGCTCATGGTGAAGCACATATGGAAAGCAGTCCAATTGGTCTAATTTTTTGTGTTGAACCCTGGAACTTCCCTTACTATCAATTAGCCCGAGTTGCAGGCCCGCATCTTATGGCAGGCAATGTAATATTAATCAAACATGCTGGTTGTGTTCCACAATGCGCTTTGGCCTTTGATGCTGTAATGACTGAAGCTGGCGCTCCAGCAGGCTTGTATACCAACTTATTTATTACTCACGATCAAGCCAACAAACTAATCAGCGATCCTAGAATAAAAGGTGTTGCATTAACTGGTAGCGTTGGAGCGGGGAGTTCTGTTGCATCAAGTGCGGGACAGAACCTCAAAGTATCATCCATGGAATTAGGTGGCAGTGATGCTTTTATTGTCCTTGAAGATGCCGACCTAGACAAAGCGGTCAAATGGGCGATATGGGGACGCATGTACAACGCAGGCCAAACCTGTTGTGCGGCAAAACGCTTTATCGTCATGGAAGAATTGGCAGATCAGTTTCTGGAGAAATTTCAGTCAGCACTTAGTGAGTTCAGCCCGGGCGACCCAATGGATGAAAAAACCACACTTGCCCCTTTATCTACCGAATCTGCGTTAATTGGTTTGCTCAAAAAAGTAGACTCTGCTGTTGAGCATGGAGCGAAGGTATTGATCGGCGGTAAGCGCTGCGATCACAAAGGTGCTTTCATGCAACCGACTATTCTCACCGATGTAACACCAGACAACCCAGCTTACCGAGATGAGTTTTTTGGACCTGTTGCGATGTTTTTCCGTGTTAAAAATGAGGATGAAGCCATTGCGTTAGCAAATGACTCAGATTTTGGCCTAGGCGGTTCAGTTTATACAAAAGACATAGAACGAGGCAGACGTATCGCTAGTCAAGTTGAATGTGGCATGATGTTCATCAACAACATAGACTGGACAAATGCATCATTTCCTTTCGGTGGTATTAAGAACTCTGGCTACGGTCGAGAACTTGGTAGCATGGGGATTCAGCAATTTGTTAACAAAAAACTAGTACGCATCGCCACTCTCGACGCGCCTGAATAAGTTTCTCGTTAGGAATGTGAACCTTGTTAATTTGAAAGCAACACAGCGCCATAAAAGGCGCTATTTTTTGTTGCTTTCATTACTTAAATAATTAGACCAGTTAATGAAATAAATAGATCCAATTATACTTTTGTTAAGCAAATGACTGTCGTATATACAGCACTAAAGCAACATACAATCAGAATATGAAATATGGGCTTTTTCAACAGAGGTAGAGACAAAATTCTTTATTTTTTGGACAACTGATAGGGTAATAATCGATCGGTTTCTGTTTTCACTACCGCGTAACATTCACAGCTTAGAGCTTCAAGCTTCGGTCTGTCTAACACGGTAATATGGCCTCGATGATAGTCAATTACACCAAGCTTTTGTAATTTTCCTGCGGCTTCGGTTACACCTTCACGGCGCACACCAAGCATATTCGCTATCAATTCTTGAGTCATAGTGAGGTGGTTATCTGGTAAACGATCCAACGACAATAACAACCAGCGACATAATTGCTGATCAATCGAATGATGACGATTACACACTGCAGTTTGTGACATTTGAGTGATCAAAGATTGCGTATAGCGTAACATCAATTCCAGTAGCTTGCCGTGGCGACTAAATTCTTTGGTTAATAGCCTGCTTTTTAAGCGATAAGCATACCCCTCGCTTTGCACCACTGCTCGACTGGAAGTACTTTCACCGCCCATGAACAAAGCGACTCCAATCAAGCCTTCATTGCCTACGACGGATATTTCTGCTGATGCACCACTCTCCATCACATAAAGCAAAGATACAATGGAATCGACAGGAAAATGTACATAAGATAATTTGTCTCCAGCTTCGTACATCACTAATCCTAGCTCCAATTTTTCAAGCTCAATAAAAGGGAAAATACGATCTTGAACTTCCTTAGGTAAAGCAGCTAATATATGGTTCTGTAACGGCGAAAAAGTAGTATTAATTGCATTAGTCATAGGTAGGGAGGTCTTATATGTTTAACGAAAAAGCAGGTCGCAATATAGCGAGATGTAGCGAATTTTATCAAACAACAAAAGAATTGCTCTGTGCGCTAGCGAACACACTACTCCCTTTTAAGCGCTAAATATGGTTTATTTACGCTTCAATGCTAAAAGGCTTAATGATTAAAGGTGTTAATTTAAAGCATTAAAACCAGATATGACATCGAATAACTCTTCATCTATCTCACTTTGTCGTAAACGGTGATAAGTTTGATTCAATTTTTCCTGCATTTCATCAATGTTTTTTTCAGCCCGTTGCATAGCAGCAAGTCGGCTGGCATTTTCGCTTGCAAGCGATTCTGCACAGGCTCTAAAGAGGGTAACAAACAAATATTCACGAATAAAAGCTCGACCAGTCTTATGCTGCTCTGGCATCACTTGAGCAAGGTTATTGCTCGGCCAGTCAATCACGGTAAATTCATTTCTCCAGTCTGAATCAAAAGGTAAAAGTTGCTGATCTAATGGTCGAGAAATAGCATTGTTTTCTGGTTTATGATGAAATAGAAATACTTGTTCTATCAGACCTCTCTCCTGCTTTTCTTCAATTTCTATCAAAATTTCCCCAACTAATGCAGTAATCGTATTAACTGAATTAGGTAATTGGAAACTCTTTTCGGTTTTTAAATCTGTCTCTAACAAACGAGATTCAACGAGCTCACCGACGGCCCAAACCATTTTATTACCCGGCATCTTTGATAGGGAGTTGCTAACAAACTCGACAATGACTTCATTAAACTGCCCAACTAAGCCTTGATCCGAACCAAACACAATCACACCAATGGCAGGTTCACTTTGCAGAGATGGATTTTGAGTTACTGGTGATTGTGCTAATTGTTCCCTTTGTGATAAACATGCGGACAACCCCATTTGAACGGTTTGATAATAATCATCTAAGGAATTCACTGCTTTTTCATATTGCCCAATACTCGATGAAGCAATGGTTTTCATACTACGTACAACAGATTTAAGATCTTTGGCGCTGGTGATTTTGTGACGCAAACTAGCGATGCTTTCTGTCATACTGATTCACCTGAATCTGTATCGGATATAAATGCCTTAATTGCGTCTCGTCCAAGCTCGAGTATCACCGCCTTATCTTCTTTACTTAATTTGTCATTACTTTCTAAACGCTTAACAATTTCATCGGTTATATTCGCGGCGCCATCGCGAACCGCTTGTTCTGCAGCTGGCATATTCTCTAATTCAATTTGATCAAATAAGTCTGCGGTCAATGCCACCAACACTGCAATTTGTTCTTGCATCGAGACAGGAGAAAATTCAGGTTGTTTCAAACAAGAACGAATGCGACGACCATGCTCAATAATCTTCAATGTATCGTCGTCTAATCTGGCACCAAAACGAGCGAAAGTTTCCAATTCTTCAAATTGTGCATAGGCCAATTTAAGATCAACTGTCACCCCTCGATAAGCGGCTCTTTGCGCTTTGCCTCCCACACGAGACACAGACCTGCCGACATCAACAGCGGGTAAAATACCTAGCTCAAATAAAGCAGGCGAAAGATAAATTTGTCCATCGGTAATAGAAATTAGATTGGTTGGAATATACGCCGAAATATCCTGCGCTTCGGTCTCAATAATCGGCAAGGCGGTCAATGAACCACCACCAAGCTCTTCGCTTAAATGTGTTGACCTTTCTAATAAACGCGAATGAATATAAAAAATATCGCCGGGAAAAGCTTCTCGACCTGGCGGACGACGCAATAACAGGGATAATTCACGATAAGCGCGCGCATGATGAGTCAGATCATCGTAAATAATTAATACATCACGGCCTTGTTGCATAAAATATTCGCCAATACTCGTTGCCGCATAAGGGGCAACATAAGCCAACCCGGGAGGTTCATTACCTTCAGTCACCACAACAACCGTGTATTCCATCGCACCTTGTTCGCGTAAAGTCGCGATAACTTTAGCAACACCAGATGCACGCTGACCAATAGCGCAATAGACACATAAGACGTTTTTTCCACGTTGGTTGAGAATCGTGTCTATCGCAATCGCAGTTTTTCCTGTTTGCCGATCTCCAAGAATCAATTCTCGTTGCCCACGTCCTACTGGTATTAAGGCATCAATCACCTTTATACCTGTTTGCAGTGGAACACTAACACCAGCACGATCCATAATGGCAGGCGAAGGCCTTTCTATTGGGAAACGTTCAGTGGTCACCAACTTACCTTTTCCATCTAGCGTTTTACCAATTGGATTAATAATACGTCCAATTAAACTATCGCCAACCGGCACATCGACCACGTGACCAAGTCGTTCAACTTCATCACCCGCTTGTAAATGCCAGTACTCGCCAAGCAATACCACGCCGATTTCATCTTCATCAACATTAAAAGCAATACCATAAATGTCACCAGGGAAAAGCAATAACTCATCATACCCCACCTTTGGTAAGCCAGATACTTTTGCAATACCAGTGGCAACATTGGTGATCACGCCTATTTCACGTGGCGACAAGGGTGCCTCAAAAGACTCTCTAGCTTGTTTTAAGTCGGAAAATAGTGCATTAAACATTGGCATCATGAAACCTGCTCTTGGGCTTTATCGGTATCTATATTTTGATTATTTTTATGTTTTTCTTGCTCGCGACTATCTTGCTCACTATTTTTTTGCTCGCTATCATGAGATTGCATCACTTCATTAACACGTTTAATCAGGGTAGTAAGGTAATCGGCAAGGCTCCAACCAATTTTTTGACCATGGGCATTAATTTCTATGCCGCTAGTTACATCTGGATCAGTGCTAAATTGAACCTCTAAATCTTCCCCTAATAACTTATTTAAAGCATTTTTAATCAACGAAACTTGCTTTTTAGAAAGATCAAATGCGCTATGCACCATTAACGGTTCATTTAAACCATCAAATGCCAATTCAAAACTCGCCTTTTCATCATCACTTAATTCATTTAATTGCTTTACAAAAACAACAGCCATTCGTGCTTCTAAATCTGTGCCGGCAAGATCTCTCAGTACTTTGTTTACAATAGCGAAAACCTCTTCTTTGGCGCGTTTGCTTAACGAATGTTGCAAACTTAACTGCTCATTTTTAAGTGATAATTCCAACTTACTACGAAGCGCATCAGATTCTTGTCGAACAGCATCCAGCAATCGTTTGCTTTCGGTTTTTGCATCCTCGCTCACTTTTTCCATGTTAGCCGAGCGTTGTTTATCGAATTCGGTATTTTTTGCCTGAAACTCATCACATTGCAACTCGGCTTCGGCTTTTTTACTGTCAGCATCGGCAAGTTCATCAGCAATACGTTTTTCACGTTCATCAATCGTCTTTAGAATAGGACCATATAAAAAGTGTTTGAGTAACCAAACCAACAGCAGAAAGTTGATAAGTTGTGCTATGACGGTGAACCAATCAATTAACATAATTTATTGGCCCGTTACTTGTGCGATGCTGTAATTCCAAAAAGGATTAGCAAACAGCACAATCATCGATACCACAAAACAATAAATCGCAGTAGACTCTATCATTGCTAAACCAACGAACAAGGTTCTTGTTATCGTCGCTGATGAGTCGGGTTGCTGCGCTAAAGAAGATAAAGCTGCCGCAACCGCTCGACCTTCCCCCAAAGAAGGTCCAGTTACGCCAATGGCGATAGTAATACCCGCAGTAATAATCGATACCACTGCAATAATTGTCATGCTGTCCATAGTCACTCCATAAAGATTCATAAAATTCACTTAAAATAATTAACTGGCCTTTATTGGTTCAGTTTGTTGAGTTCGAGTAGCTGCCGCGATGTATACCGTTGCCAGAATAAAAAAGATGTAAGCCTGCACAATACCTGTTAACAAGCCAAGTAAGGTCATCACAATAGGGAATAGAAACGGCGTAATAGTAAGCAAAATGGCAATAATCATTGCACCGCTCATCATGTTACCGAACAAACGTACTGCTAATGCCAAGGTTCTCGATACTTCGCTGATAATATTAAACGGCAACATAATAATGGTAGGCTTAGTATAGGATGACAAATAACCACCCAATCCCTTCTCTTGAACACCAAACATTGGTACTGCCACTAACACACACAAAGACAAAGCAGCCGTCGTTGACAGCGATCCTGTAGGTGGTTCAAAGCCTGGAATAATAGTGCCAAGCGCAGATAAGGCGATAAATAAAAACAGTGAACCTAGGAAGCCAATATACTGTTGTGGCTTGCTTAACCCCACTTCTTCAATTTGCTTATTAATGCCTATCACCACTACTTCTAGCAAGTTTTGCCAAGGAGAACGTTGCAAATTGTTAGTGAGATTTCGAGTAATTAAAATCGACCCAACCACTAGCACTGAAATCACTATCCAAGTAAATACAATGGTAGCGTTCAGTTTAAGAAACCCCATTTGCCAATAAATAACTTGATCTGGCGTTAAATTCATAAAGGTTCACCTGCAGATTGTGGCTTTTCTTTATCGACCAGATTTGGTTTGAAAATGTCAGTAATCTGTTTTAATCGAGTTAAACGAATCACGACCAATCGCAGCATAGTAAAGCCAAGTAACGCTAATAAAATCGCCTGCCAATCTTGACCTAGCAACAGATAAAAACTCAACATCACGACAGAGATCCGAAAGAACATGCTACTCAGAAATAAAAGGGCAACATAGTTATTGGAGACGATTTGACGCACTGTCCACCAAAGTCCAATAAAATAAAAAATACCAAGCCCTACTCCCACTCCCAAAGCATAAAGACTACTACCCCAAAAATGGTTACTAAAATTAATTAACATCATCATTACCTTCGTGTTGGTGAATGTCTTTATCTTCTTTTGCAACCCAATGCCATGCATTAAAACATCCTAAACATAGGCCAAGCACTAGCAACGATAGCGTCCACGAACGACCGGCAGGATATGCATCATCCAACCATATTCCCAGCCCAGCGCCGAGCACAGTTGGAATAGCCACCGACCAGCCAATTAATCCCATCATGCCTAATCCAGACCAAACGGTTTTGGTCACATAGCGCTGTGCTTTTAATTTACGAATAGCAACTAAGCCGACTTGCTTACTGTAGTTATTAGCATTTTTATCATTTGATTTTTGATCTGTTTTAGGCTTATTTTTTTCTTCATTATCATCTTTCATGATTAATGGGTATCCTGCTTAAACGCGACTAAACGCTGAATAAAGCCACCTTCCATTTTGCTCAACACTGAGCGCAGATTTTGCTGTTGCTTATTGAGTTGCAAAAATTTTTCTTCTACTGCGGTGCGAAGCTCATCCAATCCCATACCACTCATGGCGTTACGTACGGAGATTTTCACATCCGTTCCCGTTTTCACCAAAACGCCTTCATCAACAGCAAGGTAAACTTCTTCTGCCCCTTCAACTTCAAACACTAAAATACCTGGCGACATAGACGCCACACAATCCAATCGATTGGGTAAAATGCCAAAAGCCCCTTGTGGCGTTGTCGCTACAATTCGTATTACCTTTTGTTCTTCGGCAAAGACTTCATAGGGCAGTAATACTTTAAGCGTCATGTGAACTTGTGGCATCTTCATTCTCCTTCGCTTTTGGCTCACCAGAATCTTTTTCATGGGCTTCGTCAATCGAGCCAATCATATAAAGTGCACTTTCTGGATAGTCTTCAAATTCATCATCTAAAATACGTTCACAACCGTCTAAGGCATCTTCAAGGCTGACCAATTTTCCAGACAGTCCAGTGAACTGTTCAGTGGTAAAAAACGGTTGGGTGAGAAAACGTTCTAAGCGACGAGCCCGTCCAACAACTTTACGGTCTTCAGGTGAGAGTTGCTCCATGCCGAGCATGGCAATAATATCTTTCAACTCACCATATTGGGCTAAAGTACGCCGAATATCTTGGGCAAGATCGTAATGACGCCGACCGATAATACTTGGCGTCGCCATTTTGGAACTCGACTGTAAGGGATCAATCGCTGGATAAAGCCCTTCACTCGCTCGTTTACGAGATAACACAATAGAAGCAGAAAGATGCGAAAAAGTATGCACAGCAGCAGGATCGGTAAAATCATCGGCTGGTACGTATACCGCCTGAATCGAGGTGATTGCACCACTTCCGGTATTAGCAATACGCTCTTCGAGTTGTGATAACTCAGTCCCCATAGTCGGTTGATAACCCAAACGTGAGGGCATTTGCCCCATTAAGCCAGAGACTTCCATACCTGCTTGAATAAAACGAAATATATTATCCACCAACAACAAAACATCACGATGTTCATCATCTCTAAAATATTCCGCCATTGTTAAAGCTGCATGGCCAACCCTAAAGCGTGCACCCGGTGGTTCATTCATTTGCCCGAACATCATCACCATGTTATCCAAAACGCCAGCCTCTTTCATTTCACGATAAAGCTCTTCACCTTCTCGGCAACGTTCACCAATACCACAAAAGATACTTACGCCCTCATGTTCTCCAACCATGTTGTGAATCATCTCAGTCAACAAAACGGTTTTCCCGACCCCAGCTCCTCCAAACAATCCCGCTTTACCACCACGCTCCAACGGCATTAAGATATCAATGACCTTAATTCCCGTTTCAAATACTTGTGTCTTGGTTGAGCGTTTTGCTAATGGAGGCGGTTGGTTATGAACCGAGCGCCATTCTACGTCTGTCGGCGCGTCTTTTTTGTCAATGGCATTGCCAAACACATCAAACATACGTGACAAAATCGCTTTACCCACTGGTGTTTGTAATGGCTTGCCAGTGTCTTCTACATCCATGCCACGGATAATGCCTTGTGTCGGCGTTAAGGCAATTCCTCTAATCCGTTGATCATCTAATTGAGAGAATACTTCAATAGCAATACTCTTATCTTTTCCAGTACGCAATAAAGACCGGATTGACGGAAGTTGATTGTCAAAGCGGATATCCACTACACTGCCACGAATAGAAATAACAGTACCGCTATTATTATGAATGGTTGCTGATGACATAGACTACAAACGCTCCTTAATCTAAGAGTGAGACTGATAGATGACGAGAACAGTGTAATAAAAAGGTAGGTACTAACTCTGTGCACTAGCGAACATATGGTGGATTAAAAATAACCTTAGATCAGGTTAATAGTAAAAGAATTAGGCATTTGTAGCAGTGCGAGGAGGGCATAAAAACAGTGTCCCATCAACTGGTATGACCCCATAAAAGTAGGCACGGGGTCATAGTTGTTCGAGGCTAGAAACTCGCTACTCGAAGCTTTATTATCTCTAGTCGCGAGCTACGAGCATTGAGCCCCGACGTTCATTATTCGAAACTTGTTTATGATTTTGATAACTTCTAGTAATTAGCTAACAACTATCTCTATTTATTCTGATAATTCTGTTTCTCTTTCCCAAGCATTTTGATGATATTGATATAGCTGGTTAGAGCCTAAGTAGTTTATCTTCACTCTCGCTTCATCTTCATAAAAATGTTTATTAAAAATAAATGCGCTTTTTAACAATTCAGCACTTAACCAAACCGTCTCAACAGAAATTTGTTTATCTCGAGATAAGCGTTCACTGACACTTGCTCCTGCTTTGGTTGCAATAGTCCACCCCCATTCACCAAAGGAGGGTACATTTTGATGGTACTGTTCCACCTGTTTAAAATTTGCTTGCTTAACGGTTTTTCCTATCGAAATAAACGCATTACGAGCATGAAATGGGGAGGTTGATTGTATTACCATCGCACCATCACGATTGAGTAAATGATTAAGCCGATAATAAAAATTAACACTATATAATTTATTTAAATCCGGATGACTTGGATCCGGAAGATCGACAATAATCGTATCGAATAAGGCTTTTTGTTGTAGTAACTTATCAATTTCAATGAAGGCATCACCATTAATCACCGAGACACGAGGATCATTAAAACTATTACTCGTTAATGCTTGAATTTTACTTGCTAGAGGGGCTGGTAACAGCTTCTCAGGGGTTTTAAATAATTCGATAAGCATTGGATCAAGATCAACCAAAGTAACGGCTTGAGGCTCCCACTTTAATACTTCACGTAATGCTAACCCATCACCACCGCCTATGATCAATATATTACGATGCTCATTAGAAGCTTGCATAGCAGGATGTACTAAAAATTCATGATAAATATGTTCATCTAAACTCGAGAATTGCAATCTGCCGTTAATATAAAAATTATAAATAGATTCAAGCCCACCACCTAAAGGACGTTCTGTAAAAACTAAGTTTTGATAAGGAGTTTGTGTTTGATAAACGACTTTGTCTAGATAAAGCATATTTTGCATTTGTTTTTGCCAGCTACCACCATATTGAAATACAGCAATGACTAATACAGCTAACAAAGCGTGACCTATCAATAACCATTTAATATTGCGTAAATATTTTTTAAAACGTATTAAAAAAATAAAACCAGCCACTAAGTTTAATGTCGCTGTCAATGCAGCTGCTTGGCTTATTTCTATTTTCAGCATGAATAAGACCCAAATAGCAGCACCTATCCCCGCACCAATATAATCTGCACCATAAATTGTGCCTGCATTATGTGCTAAGTGATGCCCATAAATAGTTTCACGAATGCGTGCAATAAGCGGAATTTCCATACCAATTAAAAAACCAAGAATAAAGGCAAAAAGGTAAGGAAGTTGTAAACTAATCCAATTTATTTTTGCCAGTAACCCACCTCGAGGAAGGATATCCATTGGCACCTGATAAGTATCAGCAATGATATGAGGTAATGTTTGGCTAAAACCAATCAAAGAAGCAATGAATAATGTTGCACTGCAACCAATAAAAGCAACTACCAGCTCTAAGGCGACAAATCCTTGAAAGGCATTTGTTATTTTTTTAGCGGCAAAAGCGCCTAGACCCATTGAAACAATCATAATACCGATAATGGCATAAATAACCGTTTCGACACTGCCTAAAATACGTGCTGAATAATGAGATAATAGGTATTCATAGATAAGCCCACAACAGGCTAAGGTAGCCATAATTAAGATAAGTAAACTGTCATCAATGAGCAGTGTTAACTTTTTATTTTGATGCATTTTTAGCATTTGTCCATTGTTATAAAAAAGAAAAGGCTATCAGTGATAGCCTTTTAAAAAGTAAATAACGAATATAAGCTTTTAGCTCATTAATGCCATTAACAATAACGCAATTGAAAATGAAATCGTAAATTCAATTGTCGCAATACCTATGTTGTCTTGATCTTCAACTTCAACACGACGATTAATACCCCATAACACAATGAGTTTTGCGATGGTGGTGAGAATCGTTAAACAAGCCATCAAAATAAGACTCATTACTGCCCACTGGCTGATTCCTAACCACAGGCTTTCGGTATCATAAATGATAAAATAACTGGCAGCAGTTACCGACATGGCAGTTGAAATTAGGTAACCTGCATAACGAATGGCTAATGCAATGTGTCCTGTTTCAAGTGTCGTTTGAAAGTTAGATGCGTTATTAAGGCTAAACTTCCATTCAAAAATACGGGTAATCAGTACTAACATAACCTGCGATACTATCCATGCTGATATAATGGCAATGAAAGTATTAATATCTAACCCTTCCACCCAAATAAGTGCGGCGCGAACAACAATAGCGGTTGCGATAACCGAAGCTGCATCCACTAAACCAACAGAAATATTACGGTTCAAAATCAGTTCATGTTTATTAAATGCAGGTAGTGCAAATTTATCATGAATAACGCGCCCCGCTTTAATCAAAATGAGTCCCATCACCCCATAAGCCAGCATGCCTATTAGCTCAATGGAGTAAGACCCAGCTAGCTCGCCAGTAATTGCACCACTTAGTGCGATCCCCATAGCGGCAACGGCGCCAGCCATACTGATGCCATAAGCAAAATTATCTTTCTGGGATAACTCATCCTTTGTATCAACATTACCAAAAAAGCCCATAGTGAAACGAATACCACCTAGTAATGCAATGGCGACAGCCATATCAATTAATAGATAAATAGCAATATCACCGCTTTGTCCTAATGTTGTGAGTAATTGATTCATAGTTAGATCCTATTTTCCGCGACTTGTGCCACGTGATGATGTTGTTTTACTGTTTCTGAAGCTACTTGCCGCTTTGGAAGTTGAGTTAGACGCTGTTTTCGACTTGGAATAACTTGATCGTCCCGCAAAAGGGGTAGACTTTTGTGCTTGTCGACTTGAAGCAGACATTGCACTCGCCCCTGTTTTCGATTTAGCATAAGGGCTTTTAAAACCGCTATTATTACCAAACTGTTTTTTAGTTTTAGTGGCCAAATCATTTTGTGATTTTGCTTGCTGCGGAGATGTATAACGATTTCGCCCTACATCATTATAGTAGCTATAATCTCGATTTGATGACCATCTGTCATAACGCACGGGATTAGTAATAGCAGAAAACATCGAGTACATACCGTACCACTGCCAAAAAGACATACCACTGTTATTAGTTTGCCACTGCCCATAACCAGGATTACCAACCAATTGACTTCCCGCACCATTATTTTCAGCGCCGTTAGCTAATAAGCTCTGTGATTGACTAATCGCATTAACCCGCGCAAGTTTCCCATCAGACATATCAGCAATAACATTGATAGGATCAGAAAGCGCATCATTGTATAAACCAGGATCAGAAGCTTCCATCAATGTTTCAGTTTCAAATAACTGTGCTTCAATATCGCCTAATACTTGAGGTTGTTCACGTACCGTTTTTAAACGTTGCAATAAACCTTGATAAGTTGGCCCTTCACGGGTTGCATCACGACTAAGTTGCTCTAATAACGGTTTGAGTTCAGGTTTATCTTTACTCAAAAGAGTAGCATATTCCTTTAGTACCACCGCATTGCGGATATTACTTTTATCTAAGCTTTCACCTAAATTATTAAGTAAATAATCGGCACTCTGAATATTACTATCTATTTTGTCTTGCCTCTCATCGCCACAGGCACTGAGAAAGAGACTAAAACAGATAATAAGTAATAATTTAATGTTCATTACTTTCCTTAAATGTTATTCGTGCTTTGGTTTAAATGATTAATGACACGCTTTAAATCATCCTCGGTGTCAATACCAGCAGCAGGAACCTCAACCGCTTGTTCAACGTGAATTTTAAAACCATGCCATAACACACGTAACTGCTCAAGCTTTTCAATAGATTCAAGAGGAGAAACAGAGAGTTGTGCATATTGCTTTAAGAAACTGACTCGATAGGCATAAATTCCGATATGACGTTGTAAATATTGTTGGTCAACATTCGCATTGTTTATGTTATTTTCAGTAAAATTATCTCTATCCCAAGGAATGGTTGCACGACTAAAATAAAGCGCTAATCCATTTTTATCACTGACTACTTTAACAGCATTGATATTAAAGACATCATCAAATTCAGTAATCGGCGCACTTAAAGTCGCCACACTGGCCATTGGATTATTTTTTAAATTAACAGCAACTTGCGTGATAACTGAGGGAGGAATTAAAGGCTCATCGCCTTGCACATTAACGATAACTTCATCATCTGCAAACTGATATTTTTCACAAACTTCCGCTAACCTATCTGTGCCAGATTCATGATTAGCCGAGGTCATGCACACTTCAATATTTTCTACTAGTGTAAGCGCATCAGCAATACGTTGGTCATCAGTCGCAACAATCACACGAGAAGCGCCACTTTTTAATGCCTGTAAAGCCACGCGTTGTACCATTGTTTTGCCTAAAATATCGACTAAAGGCTTAGCAGGTAACCGAGTCGATTGATAACGGGCGGGAATAACCGCAATAAACGACATGTTTAAATCTCCTCATCTGCCGTGATGGTTCTTGCTCGGACGGCTAATAAAGCAGGTATACCATCAACAATCGGATAGGCAAGATGATCGAATTTACAAATAAGTTCATTGGTTGCTTTTTTGAATCCCAACTTCCCTTTACAGATTGGGCAAGCAATGATGTCCAGTAACTTTATATCGATCATTATAATTCCTTAATTTTTTGTAATATTTGTTGTTCAAATGACTCTGGTAATTGCGCATTAACAGGCAAATACCACCAGTTGGGTAATGCAAATTTAGTACACTTAACGGCATCTTTTTCTGTCATTAATAACGGTAATTGATTTTCAAACTGTGCTAAATCGTCAGCGTTAAATGCATAATGATCGGCAAAAGCCACCTGTGTGGCTAAACTATAATGTTGTGATGCTAAGCTATCAAAGAAGCGTTGTGGGTTACCAATAGCAGCACATGCATTAACTTTCACCAATTTAGGTAAACGCGCACTCCTACCATCCACCGCTGTACAAGCTTGGGGTTGTAACAGCATAGTGATTTCATTTTCGGCTTGTCCACCATTATTAATAATAAAATCAACTTCATTCAAGCGGCTTAAAGGCTCTCTTAATGGCCCCATTGGCATCAATTTTTGATTACCAAAGCGACGTTCACCATCAACAACCGCAATTTCAATATCTCTTGCTAAGGCATAATGCTGTAAACCGTCATCACTGATAATAATATCCACATCGCAATTTTCACTTAAATAACTAGCCGCTTTTGCACGTTTAGGATCCACAACAATAGGAATTTGTAAGCGCTTAAACATCATGACAGGTTCATCACCAGCTTCATCACCTTGTGTTTTACTGTTCAGTAATAGCGGGTAATATTCACTTTTACCACCATAACCTCGGCTAACAATGCCTGGCTTGTAACCTTCTTTAATGAGTAATTCACATAACCAAATAACAAAAGGCGTTTTGCCATTGCCACCCACAGAAATATTACCAACAATAATTACTGGTAACCGTGGCTCACTATCACTATTGCTATTTGCTTTACCTTGTAAAATATTACGACGGATTTTACTGAAAACAGACAGTAGAAGTGCAAGTGGGTACAAAATCCAAACCCACCAACGTAATGGTTGATACCAAAATTTCATTATAAGTCACCCGATGCTTGTAAGTTGTTTAACGTATGATAAATCGATTTTTTTGCTAATAATTCGCTATGAGTACCAGACTCAACAACCACTCCTGCATCAACAACCAATATTTTGTCTGCATGCTCAATGGTTGAAAGGCGATGTGCAATCACAATCGATGTGCGATTTTTTTGTAATTCATCAAGCGCACTTTGAATATGACGCTCAGATTCTGTATCTAATGCAGATGTTGCCTCATCTAAAATTAAGATCGGCGCATCTCTCAATAATGCACGAGCTATCGCTAAGCGTTGACGTTGCCCGCCTGATAATAACGCCCCATTTTCTCCAATAATGGTTTCTAAACCATCAGGGAAATTATTAATAAATTCCATAGCATGTGCCGTTTCAGCAGCTTTAATAATATCATCGCGACTGTATTTGTCGGTCGCTGCATATGCAATGTTATTAGCAATAGTATCATTGAATAAATGGACATTTTGCGAAACAACCGCGACCTGATCACGCAGTGAGCTTAATTTATAATCATTAATATTCACACCATCAATTTTTATGATGCCCGAGTCGATATCATAAAAACGCGTAAGCAAATTAGCAATAGTCGATTTGCCGGATCCAGAGCGCCCTACTAACGCAAAAGTTTGTCCTGCTTTTAAGTTAAAACTAACATTATTTAAAGCAGGTTTATCTGCACTTGGGTAAGTAAAAACAACACCATCAAGCTCAATATCACCCTTGACTCGCTTAACTTCTACTGTTCCTTCATCTTTGGCGACGGTTGTATCTAACATAGTAAATAAGCTTTTACTGGCGGCGATACCTTTTTGTATTTCGTTATTTACTTGCGTGATATTTTTAATGGGTTTCATCAAGCCCATCATTGCGCTGATAATAACCACAAATTTACCCGCCGACAAAGTATCCATAATCTCAGGAAAAGTCGCTAAAAAGAGTACAAAGGCTAATGCAAATGACGCAATGGTTTGTATAATTGGCACACTGATGGCGTTTGCACTGGCCATTTTCATATTTTGAGTACGAACTGTATTACTAACATGTTCAAATTTTTTGTTTTCTACTGTTTGTCCGCCAAACATTAAAACTTCTTTATGGCCTTTTAACATTTGCTCTGAAGATGTGGTGACTAATCCCATCGCATTTTGTAAATTTTTACTAATTTTTCGAAAACGCTTGCTGACAATTTTAATAGCAATGCCAACAATTGGTGCAACCACAAAAAATACCAAGGATAATTGCCAGCTCTGATAAAACATCATAGCAACTAAACCAATTAATAAAGCACCTTCACGGAAAATTTTCACCAACGCATTACTGGCAGCATTAGACACTTGATTGGCATCATAAGTGATTTTAGAAATAAGATCGCCAGTATTGGTTTTATCAAAAAAACTAATCGGTAGCGACATTAGCTGACTAAACAATTGACGTTGTAATTTCATAACCACATGATTACCAACCCAGGCCATGCAATAGGAGCTTAAAAAGGCAAAAACACCACGAAAAGCAATTACAATAACCACAAAATACGGCATCATTTTCAAAATACTCGGATCTTGCCCTGTTAAACCATTATCTAATAAAGGTTGTAAAGACCAAATAAGCAACATATCAACAGCTGCATATCCAACCATGCCAATAATTCCCACAAATAATGCGAGTTTAAAATCTTTTACATAACCAATAAGGCGTTTAAATATCTGCATGCCATCATTTTCGTTATTTGTCATTTTTGTTTCCGGTTCAGGGTTTATTTAAAGTTGAGCTAATCATTGTAAATTGTAGTGATAATTAATCATTTAGTTGAAAGATTTAATTAACACTTTAGAGCTCAAAAGAGTGATGATACCAATATGGCGCCAAATCTTCTCTAAATGTTTTTATCTTAATATCTTGAGCGGATATTTCAAAGCGGATAAAACCACTTAATCCACTATTAAACATTTTAACTGATTGTTTTCGATAGCGATCTAGTACTTCCTTTGCCGGGAATCCCCAATGATTTAAAAACCCAGCACTAAAGATAACCCAATGAGGGGAAACGGCTTTGATAAAGCTGTCACTCGAAGAATGGCGACTGCCATGATGGGCTGCAAATAGAATATCACTATCAAGCTTTTCTAATAATGTATTGGTTAATATTATTTCTTGTCTTTTCTCTATATCTCCCGTCAGAAGCACCGAAGTATTTCCATCACTAATACGCAATACACAGGAGTTATTATTATCATTAGCGCTTAGTTTTGTGGGTGATAACACCTCAACGTTGAGTATTCCAAGCTTCCAATGTTGCCCTTGTGAACATTGCGTAAAATTAAATTGAGTTTTTAAAGGTTCACCCGCCCAGCGCTGTAATACAGTAAAATGATTGGCAATAATATCAACGCCACCAGCATGATCGTTATCACTATGACTGATGACAAGATGATCAATTTGATCAATACCTAGGGAAATAAAATAGGGTGCAATTTCACTATCAACCATATTAAATCCGGAAGGATAGCGCGCGCCTGTATCATAAAGTAAAACCTTATCAGCATTACGTACGACCACTGCTAACCCTTGACCAACATCAATGGTTTCAACAAACCATCTTTCACTATCATTTGCCTTGGGTAAGCTTAATAGACAAACAATCACAATGATAAATAGATAACTCATTTTACGTAATTGCTTTTTTTGAAAATGAACAATAAAAAGTAATAACAATACGGCAAAGATAATGATTAATAAGTTTTTATTGAATAACGAATAATACTGATAACTTGTATTAGCAAAGTCAGTGATATGAAAAAATAGAGAAATAATGGCATCACAAAGGTGAAAAATAATAACTGAAAGAGGCTCAGAGACTAATGCGATGCAGGATGCCAATAATACCATTGGAATAATAACTAATGAAAACAAAGGCACGGCGATAAGATTGATGATAATGGCAACTAAACTCAAACCAGAAAAGATTTCTAATTGTACCGGTAGCATTAAAAAAGTTAATCCAATCTGTAAAGTAAAAAGCAGTTTTATATATTTAATAATTTTTGTTTGCCATAACCCACCTTTGTTCTCCTGCTGTACCTCTTTTTTACTCCTACCCTCATTAAGTGGTGAAGCCCAAAGTAACAATAGAATAATAGCCACAGCCATAAATGATAACCATAAACTCACACTTAATACCGCTAACGGGTCCCAAATAAGCACCACAAATAAAACCAATAATAAAAGATCCGACTGAGAACATTTTCTTTTCATAGATAAAATAATCACGGACACCAACAACATTAAAAAAGCGCGTTGCGTAGGTAACGAAAATCCAGCTAAATAAGCGTAACTCCAAGCACCTAATAAGGCAGTCACATTAATTAAACGAATTGAAAACCAGCCCATTTTACTTACCGGTAAAACACCTTGATAAAGTGATTGAGCGAATAGATAAAAAACAGTGAATAACAAACCGATATGTAAACCTGAAATGGCAAACAAATGAGAAATACCTAAATTTCTTATTTTTTCTTTGTCTTCAAACGTAATTAAGGATTTATCAGCAAAGGAAAGTGCCAATAACAAACCTTGGTTTTTAAGGTTTTCTGTGATTGATTGTACTTTTTCATAAAAACGAGCGCGAAGGGTGCGTTTTCCGTCTATCATTTCAATATGTTTTTTAATGGTCATTTGATAAGCAATATGTTCAGAGTAAGACCATTTTTGCCTATCGAAGCCACCTGGATTAGCACGCCCATAAACAGGTTTAATACGTACACCAAAATGATGTATTTGCCCAGCCTGAACATCGAAATCAGGTTTGTACCAACGCATCTCAATCCGTGGTGAATAATTTAACTGAACATGATCAACTTCGATTAATTTAGCTTGGAAATAGCCACGATTATTTTTACTTATTAATGATATAACTTCCACAATTATGCTATGGTCTTTGCCGTCCACCAGTTTGGCTAACTTGATATCATTAACGATTGCAGTGGCAGGAAATAATTGACCTGTTAACGTTAAGTTTGTATAGACTGAAAAATATACCACGGTAATGGGAATGATGACCAATACGCGTAAACGAGGCATTAAAAGCAAAATCATCGTTATAACTATTGCTATCAACAAAAAAAACTTATCTAATAGCTGAGGCCAAAAAAGAGTAGAAATGAGGACAAATATTGAAAGTATTAACGCAATACGTATTTTTTTCATCAAAAATCATCATCCGACTTAATAACCATAAACCCTAATTATATGCCTAAAAAATTTATTCAACGATTCTCTCCAAAACCTGAGACATTAAAAAATCATCCGCATTTAAAACATTTAGGTCAGGCGCTTCAAAACCCTAATTTATGGCATCTTAATCGACGTAGTGCAGCGGGAGCGGTTGCCGTTGGTCTTTTTTGTGCTTGGATGCCAATTCCTTTTCAAATGTTGCTTGCCTCGATTTTAGCGATGATATTTTCAGTGAACCTGCCCCTTTCAGTTGCACTGGTTTGGATTTCTAACCCCATCACTATGCCACCATTATTTTATGGCGCATATCGATTAGGCGCATACTTATTAGATAAACCAATCGTTGAATTTCATTTTCATTTATCTTTCCACTGGTTAGCTAAGATGTTTGAAACCATTGCGCCATCATTGTTATTAGGGTGCTTCATCTTGGCTATTATCAGCTCAGTAACAGGGTATTTGTTATTCCGAATGGTATGGCGTTTTAAAATAATTAAAAGATGGCTACGGCGCCCAAAACGTTAAGTCTTTTATACTTTCATAACAAAAAATATTAATTCAGAACTCAACGCAAGCAATAAACATAAAAATCATAGCTGATAAATGATTTGAAAACAGTGTCTGTAACCTACTTTTGCAATAAATTAAAAAGCCTTTAACAGCGCACTTTCATATTTGCTGATATCTAAATGGACATCAAACTTCTCTGCTAATAGATCTAGCGCTTGTTGGCTTTTTTCTAAACGGGACATGGTGATAAGATTATCATCCAAGGTCCATAGTTGCCTAGAACCGCTATAACTAAACTGCAAGGCTAGCATTGCATTAACATCTCCCATCTTACTTGCCGGTGTTAATTTAGTCATTTTACGAGCAATGAGATTTAACTCTTTTTTTAATTGCCAAACATAAACAACCTCAGTCAAAAAATCATGCGTTTTATAAGTATTGAATATCACCATCATGATTAACGCAGTACTTACTACACCTAATAAATTCCAATGAAAATGAGAGCCTTCAGAGGCAGGAAATAAATGAATCAATAATTGTGCAATCCCTAGACTGCCGACAAACAAAAATGCAATTGAGACAACTATCAAACGATTCAGATGACGACGATAACGGGTTTTATCTATTTCAATCAATAACATGATTTTCCTTTTAACTTTTCACAAACTACAAACAAAAAAGGCTAGCGTATTGATTCGCTAGCCTTTTATTTTACGTTAGTTAATTAAATTACATTTAATTAAACAATACGTTTATGTAACTCTTGTACTGACGTTACTGTCGCTTCTTCTGCAGTTGGATCTGCAAGATGCGCCTGACAAGTTGCAAAAGCACCATTTAACGTTGTAGTGTAATCCACTTTATAACGAAGCGCCGCACGTCTTAATTGACGAGAGTCTTCAATGGCTACACGCCCTTCTGTGGTATTAACAATGTATTTGTATTCATCATTTTTAATACGGTCAAGAATATGTGGGCGCCCTTCTTGTACTTTATTAACAAGACGAACTTCAATACCAGCTTCTTTTAAGACAACCATCGTACCTTGCGTTGCATCAATCTCAAAACCAAGTGAAACTAAGTTTTTAGCAAGTTCAACAACACGTTTTTTATCACTGTTACGCACAGAAATTAATGCGCGACCGATGCTTGGCACTTCTTTAGTTGAACCTAATTCCGCTTTTGCATAGGCTTCAGCAAAGGTAGCACCTGCTCCCATCACTTCACCAGTTGAACGCATCTCAGGGCCTAAGATAGGATCAGAACCAGGGAATTTGTTAAACGGTAATACCACTTCTTTAACAGAGTAGTATGGTGGAATAATTTCTTTAGTGACACCTAGCTCTTTCAGCGTTTTACCCGCCATGACACTTGCACCAATTTTAGCAATTGGAATGCCTGTTGCTTTAGATACAAACGGCACAGTACGTGCAGCACGAGGGTTTACTTCAATCATGTAAACTTCGTTATCTTTAACAGCTAGCTGTGTATTCATTAAACCAACAACACCTAGTTCCAGCGCCAGTGATTTGATGTAGCCACGCATTTCGTCTTGGATTTCAGCACTTAATGTATAAGCAGGCAATGAACATGCAGAATCACCAGAGTGAACACCCGCTTGTTCGATATGCTCCATGATACCACCGATAACTACATCAGTACCGTCACAGATTGCATCGATATCCACTTCGATTGCATCATCAAGGAAACGGTCAAGTAAAACAGGTGATTCGTTAGAAACACTCACCGCTTCTTTAAAGTAACGACGTAAATCAATTTCGTCATATACGATTTCCATCGCACGGCCGCCAAGTACATAAGAAGGACGTACAACTAATGGGTAACCAATACGCGTTGCTGAAGTCACTGCTTGTTCAAGTGTCGTTACGGTATCATTTTCAGGTTGTTTAAGGCCTAGACGCTCAACGACTTGTTGGAAACGTTCACGATCTTCTGCGCGGTCGATTGCTTCTGGTGAAGTACCGATAATTGGCACACCAGCAGCTTCAAGAGCACGTGCTAATTTAAGAGGTGTTTGACCACCATATTGCACGATAACGCCTTTAGGTTTTTCAACACGTACGATTTCAAGCACATCTTCAAGCGTAATTGATTCGAAGTATAAACGATCAGATGTATCGTAATCCGTTGAAACCGTTTCAGGGTTACAGTTCACCATGATAGTTTCATAACCGTCGGCACGCATCGCCATAGCAGCATGTACACAACAGTAATCGAATTCAATACCTTGACCGATACGGTTAGGACCACCACCAATGATCATGATTTTTTCATTATCAGTTGGGTTAGCTTCACATTCTTCATCGTAGGTAGAATACATATAAGCAGTATCAGATGAAAACTCAGCAGCACAGGTATCAACACGTTTGTACACTGGGTGTAACTTGAATTTTTCACGTAATTTACGCACTTCTGTTTCAGAAATACCAATCACAGTCGCGATACGGCTATCGGCAAAACCTTTACGCTTAAGGCGTTTTAGGTAAGCTTCATCTAACGCGCGTAAACCGCCTTCAGCTAGTTTTTTCTCTTCAAGAATCAAATCTTCAATTTGAACTAAGAACCAGTTATCAATCATCGTGATATTGTGAATTTCTTCCATCGTCATGCCGATTCGGAATGCATCACCGATATACCAAATACGTTCTGCGCCAGCTTCACGTAATTCGTATAATATTTTTTCTTTAGCGCCTTCGTCGTTTAAATCAACCATTGGCGTGAAACCATCAGCGCCAACTTCTAAGCCACGTAATGCTTTTTGTAATGATTCTTGTTGGTTACGGCCAATTGCCATGACTTCACCAACAGATTTCATTTGTGTTGTTAAACGGCTATTTGAGTTAGCAAATTTTTCAAAGTTAAAACGAGGAATTTTTGTTACAACGTAATCGATGGTTGGTTCAAAAGATGCTGGCGTTTTTCCACCCGTAATATCATTTTGTAATTCATCAAGTGTGTAACCGATTGCTAGTTTTGCTGCAATTCTGGCAATTGGGAAACCCGTTGCTTTAGACGCGAGCGCAGATGAACGTGATACACGTGGATTCATCTCGATAAGTACCATACGACCATCGGCAGGGTTAATACCAAATTGAACGTTTGAACCACCTGTTTCAACACCAATTTCACGTAATACAGCTAAAGAAGCATTACGCATTAATTGGTATTCTTTATCTGTTAATGTTTGTGCTGGTGCAACAGTAATTGAGTCACCAGTATGAATGCCCATTGGGTCAAAGTTTTCAATCGCACAAACAATGATACAGTTATCATTTTTGTCGCGAACCACTTCCATTTCATACTCTTTCCAACCGATTAATGATTCATCAATCAATAATTCATTAGTAGGAGAAAGATCTAGACCGTTTGAACAAATATCATCAAACTCTTCTTTGTTGTACGCAATACCACCACCAGTTCCACCCATGGTAAAAGATGGACGGATAATACATGGGAAACCAACCATGTCTAATACGCCGTATGCTTCTTCCATATTGTGTGCAATACCTGCGCGAGGACATTCAAGCCCAATTTTTTTCATCGCGGTATCGAAGCGACTACGGTCTTCAGCTTTATCAATGGCGTCAGCGGTTGCACCGATCATTTCCACATTGTATTTTGCTAAAACACCTTTTGATTCCAGCTCTAATGCACAGTTAAGTGCCGTTTGGCCACCCATTGTAGGTAATACTGCGCATGGACGTTCTTTAGCGATAATTTTTTCTACTACTTCCCAGTGAATAGGTTCGATGTAAGTCGCATCGGCCATGTCTGGATCTGTCATGATAGTTGCTGGGTTAGAGTTAACCAGTACAACACGATAACCTTCTTCTCTTAACGCTTTACAAGCTTGTGCGCCTGAGTAGTCAAACTCACAGGCTTGACCGATAACAATCGGACCTGCACCAATAATTAGGATGGTTTTTAAATCATTACGTTTTGGCATCTGAAATTACCTTTCTATATCTGTTCTGTGTATCCGATTAACTAGGCGTTTTTGTACTGCTCAATCAATTCAATGAAGTGATCAAATAATGGTGCTGCATCATGAGGCCCCGGACTTGCTTCTGGGTGACCTTGGAAACTAAATGCAGCTTTATCAGTACGATGAATACCTTGTAAAGAACCATCAAACAATGACACATGAGTGGCACGTAAGTTGTCAGGTAATGTGCTTTCATCAGCAGCAAAACCATGGTTTTGGCTAGTGATCATAACAACACCGCGATCTAAATCTTTAACCGGGTGGTTGGCACCATGATGACCAAATTTCATTTTTACTGTTTTAGCGCCACTTGCTAAAGCTAACAATTGGTGACCTAAACAGATACCAAAAACAGGTATATCAGTTTTAAGAATTTGTTGAATGGCTTCAATAGCATAAGTACATGGTTCTGGATCACCAGGACCATTAGATAGGAAAATACCATCTGGATTTAATGCTAAAACATCAGCCGCAGGAGTTTGCGCAGGAACAACCGTTAGTTTACAACCACGGTCAGATAACATACGTAGTATATTACGTTTAACACCGTAATCGTATGCAACAACGTGGAATTTACCTTCACCAGTATGTGCAGGTAAACCGCCCGTTAGTGTCCAGCTGCCTTGAGACCATTCAAAACGTTCTTTAGTTGACACTTCTTTTGCTAAATCCATTCCTTTAAGACCAGGGAATTGTTTAGCTTGTGCAAGCGCACTTGCGGCGTCGATATTTTCACCGGCAATGATGCAACCAGCTTGTGCGCCTTTTTCACGTAAAATGCGTGTTAATTTACGAGTATCGATTTCAGCAATTCCGACAACATTACGTGCTTTTAAGTAATCACTTAAAGACGCTTGGTTTCGAAAGTTGCTTGCAAGAAGTGGTAAATCTCGGATAACTAAACCACATGCATGGATTGATTCAGATTCTTCATCTTCATCATTAGTGCCTGTGTTTCCGATATGGGGGTATGTTAATGTTACAATTTGGCGTGCGTAGGAAGGATCAGTTAGAATTTCTTGGTAACCCGTCATTGACGTGTTGAAAACAACTTCACCAACAGAACTGCCTTCCGCCCCAATTGAGACACCTTCAAAAATAGTTCCATCTTCCAATACCAGTATGGCCGAATGACTCAAGATAACCTCCATGAAAATACAATAAAAATAGATTATGTGATGCTATTTTACGATTTTTAACGGAAGAATATTTTCATTTTTTCCGCCAAATAATCATAAATTTTGGCAAATTCGCGATAGTTTATAGATCTTAAGCACAATTAACCAATAAAATTTGGGTTTCTGGGGAAATTAATAATGAAAAACATAGAATACAAGGGGATAAAAAGGTAATAGAAGCTGAAAGAGGGTATAAATACAAAAATGGCTAATTTAATTAGCCATTATGCTAGGATGTTGATGACTAAGATAATACTTTCAACACACTTAATGTGGCAGGTAAAGTTGGGATAAGCATCACAACCAACAGACCTAAAAAATAACGAATTGAATATGGGTCTTTAAAATTTTCTTCTGACACGGTAGATTCCTTAATTAATAAAAACAGTTATTGATGTAAATCAATTTTGTGCATCATACAATAAGTTAAGCCAGCTAAACACCGAACAAAAGTATGGTTTAAATTCTTTTCTTTTTAGTTTTCTCTATAAGGCGCTTTATGCAACTTTTACAGTCAAGCTCAGCAAGTCCAGTTTGGTCATATTTCTCGACGATTTGTTCTATCCCACATCCATCAAAACATGAAAAACAACTCGTTGAATGGATAAAAAACTGGGCATCAGAGCAACAAATTCATTGCACTCAAGACTCCGTCGGAAATCTGATCTTAAGCAAAGAAGCCTCTAGCGGTTATGAACAAAAAACACCCGTCGTTCTACAAGCACATATGGATATGGTGCCTCAAAAAAATAATGATAGTGATCATGACTTTGCCAACGACCCAATCAAAATGATCATTGATGGTGAATGGTTACATGCTGACAACACCACTTTAGGTGCCGACAATGGTATTGGTATGGCAAGTTGCTTAGCTGTTTTAGCAGATAAGAGTTTGTTACATGGGCCATTAGAAGTGTTATTAACTACTGATGAAGAAACTGGCATGACAGGCGCTTTTGGCCTTAAAGCGGGTTCTTTAAAAGGAAAAATATTAATCAACACAGATTCCGAACAAGAAGGTGAGCTTTATGTCGGATGTGCTGGCGGTGTCAACGTCAACATTGAATTACCTTACGAAAAAATGGAACCAGAGGTAGATAGTGGTGCTTATGTGATCCGTTTAACCGGCCTCAAGGGCGGGCATTCAGGTTGTGATATTAACCTAGGTCGCGCAAATGCGATTAAAGAATTAGCAATGCTACTTAACAATTTTGATGGATTTCCTTTTCATATCGCAAATTTTGAGGGGGGAAGCCTGCGCAATGCCATTCCTCGAGAAGCATCCGTTGTAGTGGTTTGTGATGCTCAATACCAAAATAGCTTAGAACTTTTAATTAATACATTTCAAGTCACTTTACTTGCAAAATATAAAGGTATCGAAGAGAAATTAAAGCTTACCGTGGAGTCATGTGAATTGCCACATTCTATATTGACCCTCAGAAGCCAAAATGTTTTGCTAGAAAGCCTCAACAATTGCAATAACGGTGTTTTTTCGATGGACTCTCACTTTTCAAGTGTCGTCGAAACATCAAGTAACTTAGGTGTTATCACACAAAATAAAACCGGGGGTTTATCTTTTAAACTTCAAGTATTAGTGAGATCTCAAATTGAGCAAGATAAGCATGATGAAGCTCAGAAGATACAAGATAATTTCGAAGCTTATGGCGCACGAGTTCGCAAGGATGGTAACTATCCAGGGTGGACGCCTAATGCAAATTCAAACATTTACCAAATCATGGAAAAACAATATATTAAATTATTTTCAGAAACCCCTAAAACCATGGTCATTCATGCAGGGCTCGAATGTGGATTGTTTTGTGATCAATACCCTGAATGGGATATGATTTCCTTTGGCCCGACGATTAAGTTTCCACATAGTCCAGATGAGAAAGTAGAAATCGCCAGCGTAGACAAATACTGGACACTTTTGAAAGCAACGCTTGAAGCGATTGATTAGAAATTAATCATTAAAAAACAACCCAACACAAATAAAGCAGATCTAGCTTTATTTGTGTTGGGTTAGCAGCCTATATTATTTAGCGTTTTGCACATTTAAATAACTTAAAGAAGTTATCTGAAGTAATCTTCGCTAATTCTTCCACACTCACTCCTTTCAACTGTGCGACAAACTTAGCCACATCAGCAGTAAAGGCTGGTTCATTTTCTTGACCTCTATGAGGTACTGGTGCCAGATAAGGTGCATCTGTTTCAACCAATAAACGATCTAATGGAATCGCTTTAATCACCGCTTGTAGCTCCTTCGCATTTTTAAAAGTCACAATGCCAGAGACTGAGATATAAAAGCCCATTTTCATCGCTTCTGTCGCCATTTCAATAGACTCTGTAAAACAATGTAAAACGCCCCCTACTTCTTCTGCACCTTCTTCACGTAATATATCTAAGGTGTCTTGTCGCGCATCACGGGTATGAATGATCAACGGTTTTTTTAATTGCTTAGCAACACGAATCTGTTTACGAAAACTATCTATCTGCCAATCTTTCGTTTCTGGCGCATAGAAATAATCAAGCCCGGTTTCACCGATAGCCACTACTTTGTCACTGCTTGCATATTCTAGCAATAGCGCTTCATCAATCGCATCATCTTGATTGTTTTCATCATCGCTTTTTTCATCATAATACAGGGGGTGCACACCACAGCTGCTGAATATTTGTTGGTGCCCTTTAATGAGCTCAGCCATCGCAGGATAATCCTTGAGAGTCACACAAACACTCATCAGGTAATCGATACCTGCTAATTTTGCTTTATTGAGCACGTCATCGAGATCTTTATGTTTTTTGCTGTAATCCAAACGGTCTAAATGGCAATGAGAGTCTACTAACATGTAACTTATTCCTTAAATCTATTTTTAATTTTTATTAACAATGCAGATATCAATAATTCTTTTTTTAATCCTGAATGCTCACTCAATAAAGCTCGAGTTTGTAATAATTCATGATTTAATTCGCGCAACGCTTTCAAACTGATTTGTTCACTCCATATTTGCAACTGTGGTAATGCAAAGGCATAAACGGCATCATCAGCGAGATCTTGCCCACTCAACTTTATTTTATGTAACTCATGTAACATGAAAAACATCAGGGTTAAACGAGATTCTGTCTCTTTACTCAGAAACAAGCTGAAATCAAATAACGCTTCAGGCCTATTTAATAACGCAAACAATCCTTCAACGCAGTTTCTGCGCTCATCTTCTGCTTCGCCAGATTGTAATGCATTGAGATGATTAAGTAATATTAAGGGGCAGTTTTGAAATTGTCTTAATACACCTTTATCAGAAACACTCACACCCTGTTGATTTAACCAAGCAACCAGCGTTCTGTCATCAGGACTATGGAGATGCGAATGTTGTACTCGACTATATAAAGTAGGCATCAATTGATGATGAGTCTGGGTTAATAAAATAAGATAACTATTACCTTGAGGCTCTTCAAGTGTTTTTAAAAGTGCATTAGCGGCTGCTGTGGTGAGTAAGTGGGCATCTTTGATGATAACCACTTTATTTTCACCCAAATGTGGTCGCTCATTTAGCATATCAATCAAGCTTCGAACTTGATCCACACCAATTGCTTTATTATTTTCGCTTTGTAACAAATGATGATCTAAGTGGTTTTTTGCATCAAATAGTTGGCAGGAATGGCACTCACCACAGGGTCCTTGGGTCGTTTTATTACTGCATAAAAGGTATTTAGCGAGATTTGACGCAAGCTTAAATTTTCCTAATCCCGCACTGCCCGTAAAGAGCAAAGCATGGGCAAAACGGTCATTCTGATAGTTTTGAATATGTTGCTTAAAACTAGCACTTAACCAAGGTGTCGAGACTACGGTATGTGGCATCAGCTACAAACTCGCTAACCAGCTATCAAGCTGTCTGAAGATGGCTTTTTCTACTAACTCAGGCTGTTGACTTGCATCTATTTTGGCGGCTTTTTTATTACCTTCAACTAAGCTTAAAAACACCTGTCGCGTACGTTCAAAGAAATCAATGGCAAGACGTTCAATTCGGTCTAACTCGCCACGACCTCGAGCACGACTTAATCCTAGCTCAGGGTCAATATCCAAATAAAGGGTAAAATCCGCGTTAAAATCGCCAAGAGATACCTGTTTAATATCTTCAATTAATTGTGTGTTGATGCCTCGTCCTCCGCCTTGATAGGCAAGTGAGCTCCAATTATGGCGATCACCGATGACAATATGCTGTTTATTTAGGGCAGGTTTAATCACATGTTCAACCAACTGTACGCGAGCGGCATACATCAGCAGTAACTCAGCTTTATCTTGAAGTTCCTCTCCCTCAACATCCATTTTAACAATATCACGCATGCGTTCAGCCAATTCTGTGCCACCAGGTTCGCGCGTATAAGTTATATGTTCCGCAGGCATATTTTGTAATGCTAACCACTTTTTAATATAACCAATCGCGGTTGTTTTTCCGGCCCCTTCTAAGCCTTCAATAACGATAAATTTGGCCGCTAATTTTTTTTCTGCCGACATGTTATTTTCCTCGGATATATTTATCAACGGCACGATTATGCTCTTTTAAATTCTTAGAGAAGTAAGAAGTGCCATCCCCTTTACTCACAAAATAAAGGTACTTTGTTTTAGCTGGATGTAAGGTTGCATATAATGCGGCTTCACTAGGCATTGCAATTGGTGTTGGTGGAAGACCATTAATGGTATAGGTATTGTAAGGTGTTTTCTCACGTAAATCTTTACTGCGGATACGCCCTTTGTAACGTTCTCCCATGCCATATATCACTGTGGGATCTGTTTGTAACCGCATACCAATCCTTAATCGATTGACAAAAACAGAGGAGATTTTATCGCGATCATTCGATAAACCACTCTCTTTTTCAATAATAGAAGCCATAATTAACGCTTCATAAGGCGTTTTATAAGGTAAGTCTTTTTCACGCTCCGCCCATAATTTATTAACAATGCTATTTTGATGCAAATAGGCTTTTTTAATAATCTCAAAAGCACTCATTTGAGCTCGATAATGGTACGTTTCAGGAAATAACAATCCCTCTAATTTTGTATAAGGAATATTTAAGGCTTCGATAATTTCAGCTTCTGTTTTTTGTAATGGTAATAATAATTCGGCCTTATTAATATTATCTAACCATTCTTTAAAAGTACTTCCTTCAACAAAAGTAACCTTGAACTGATATTCTTTTCCGGTATTAATCTCTACTAAAATATCTTCTAAATTATAACCTTCTTTAAGTTGATAAGTACCAGCACGAATACCAGTCAAGTCTGGACGTAATTTACTAATCACTTTCCACCAACGTAGATCAGCAACAATTGATTGCTTTAATAATTGTTCACCCAATCGAGAAAAGTGACTTCCTTCTTGCACCACAATGAGTTGAGTCTTGTCGAGTCGTGGGCGAGTTAAATAATCATCTATTTGCTGTTTAGCATAGAAAAGCGCACCGCTCCCTAACGCAATTAACAAAAAAATAAAAACAGCAATTTTTTTAAAACTCATTGTAATTGATAACCTATTTAATAATTGATTGTAATGTTCTACAAGGTTCGATATTGAGTTGTCTACCTTGCAAGGTGTTCACTGGGACAATACCCATTAATGCATTCGATAAGCAGATTGCTTGTGCATCAATTAATTGATCTTGATGAATATGACATTCAACAATTTCGATCCCCTTCACTTTTGCCAAAGTCATAATATTTTTGCGCTGCACGCCCGCAACACCACTTTTATCTAACGTTGGTGTTTGCCATTGTTGATTGAGATAAATAAAGAGGTTAGCACTGCAACCTTCAATCACATATCCATTATCATCACAGACAATGCCTTCGAGTACTTGTTTAAGCTCAAGCTCTTTTTTAATGATCACTTGCTCTAAGCGATTTAAGGTTTTTAACCCCGCCAGTTGTTTATTACGAGATAATGTAGATTCACATAGAATAATATCAATGCCTTGGGCCTGCCATTCTGAATAGAATTCAGGGTAAGCCGAGCTTGAGATAATACGCACCGGCGTATCACACCCTTTTGTACTGTAACCTCGCCCACCACTACCACGTGTTAAAATGATTTTTAGTACAGAGTCAGAAACATCAGCGAAGCGAGAAGCGACTTGGTGTACTTCATTTGCTAACTGTGGCCAATCAATCCTAGGGAAAAAAAGTGTCTTTGCCCCTAATTGTAAGCGCTGTAAATGCAAATCCCACAATTGCACCTCACCAAACTTAACCTTAATGGTCGTAAAAAGACCATCACCGTAAGCTAACCCTCGGTCTTTTGCATCAACATGTTTTGATTCGATGCCATTAATTAACATAAGTCTTCAACCTTTTCATCATCTTATAAAACGATTATAAAAACGCAGGCATAAAAAAACCCGAATAAAAAATCGGGTTTTTATTGTATCGTTAATTTATTAAATTAGATACGTTTGAAGATTAAGGTACCGTTTGTGCCACCAAAACCAAATGAATTAGACAATGCATATTCGATGTTCGCAGGACGTGCTTTACCATCTGTTACATAATCTAAATCACACCCTTCACTTGGGTTTTTAAGATTAATCGTTGGCGGAGCAACTTGATCGCGTAATGCTAATACACTGAATACCGCTTCAATAGCACCAGCAGCCCCTAATAGATGACCTGTCATCGATTTCGTTGAGCTCATCATGACATTTTTAGCATCATCGCCCCAAATACCTTTAACAGCTTGTGTTTCAGCGATATCACCAGCGGGCGTTGATGTACCATGTGCATTGATATATTGAATATCAGAAGGGGCTATTTTTGCATCTTTAATCGCATTTTTCATCGATAACGCAGCACCGGCACCACTTTCTGGTGGTGACGTCATATGGTAGGCATCACCACTCATACCAAAACCAACAAACTCAGCGTATATTTTGGCACCACGAGCAACAGCGTGTTCGTATTCTTCAAGCACTAATACACCAGCGCCATCACCTAAAACAAAACCATCACGTGACTCATCCCAAGGACGACTCGCTGTTTCTGGTGAATCATTGCGCGTTGAAAGTGCACGTGCAGAGGCAAAGCCACCCATGCTAATTTCACTTGATGCTTTTTCAGCGCCACCCACTAACATAACGTCTGCATCACCGTATTGAATCATACGAGCACCTAAACCAATGCTGTGTGTACCAGTTGTACAAGCAGTGGTAACCGCAATATTAGGGCCTTTAAGACCATTATTAATAGAGACGTGACCAGAAATCATATTAATGATTGTTGCTGGCACAAAAAATGGGCTAATTTTACGCGGTCCACTTTTTTCAAAATTACGTACATTAGTTTCAATCGTTGTAATACCACCGATACCAGAACCAATCGCAACACCAATTCGCTCAGCGTTATCATCATTAATGACAAGACCAGAGTCTTTAAGTGCTTGATCCGCGGCGGCTACGCCATATTGAATAAAGGTATCCATTTTACGCGAGTCTTTTTTAGACATGTAGTCTTCAACGTTGAAGTCTTTAACTAAACCAGCAAATTTACAGGCAAATTTTTCAGTATCGAAATGTTCGATATTAGAAATACCACTCTTGCCAGCTTGGATAGCTTCCCATGAAGCTTCTACTGTATTACCAACAGGGGTTAATAAACCTAAACCTGTGACTACAACTCTACGTTTTGACACTTTATCTCTCCTAATACTCACTATCGATTATAATAATGTGAAATTTTATATGTATTTATCTATATAATAATTCTTTAACATCCACTTTTAAAAGCCAGTGAATATCTAGACGGGAATATATCTTGCCAGCACTATATCTAGAGGCAGTAAAAATCATTATGTAGAAAAACACAAAAGGCGGTCATAGACCGCCTTTCAATATCAATTCAATTAAGAATCAATAATTAGCCGTTATTTACAACGTAATCGATTGCTGATTGAACTGTAGTGATTTTTTCAGCTTCTTCGTCAGGAATCTCAGTATCGAATTCTTCTTCAAGTGCCATTACTAATTCAACTGTATCTAGTGAATCAGCACCTAAATCATCTACAAAAGAAGCTGTATTAACAACTTCGTCTAGTTGTACACCTAGTTGCTCTACGATGATGTTTTTTACGCGTTCTTCGATATTGCTCATATTTATCTTCCTTTAGTAATACGCTGTATGCGTTAATTGCGGTAGTTTATGCTATCGCGTTTAATATTCAAGTATTGTATCACTGGTTAGACCAGTTATATTTACATTTTAATCAATAAATTGATTAGCGCCAAACTTTTATTTTTAAAGCTTAAAACTTGTACTTTTTTCGGTGACATAACTTGCAAACTATGTTTAAGCGTGCCGATTATACGAATTAAAACCAATTTTTCAAGTTTCAAAAGTCAATTTAACATAACCTCTAAACATAAAACCTTTCTTTCTCATTCACTCAAAACATTTTATGTTAAGTCAGTTAGCTGTAGTACAAGGCTTAATTCAACCTAGAATGCTAGTGATGACTCAGGCTAAGTGAATGGTGTTAAATACAAGGCGAAAGCGAGCGTTTAATTTAATGCTCATTCACTCAAAACATTTTATGTTAAGTCTGTTAGCTGTAGTTCAAGGCTTAATTCAACCTAGAATGCTAGTGATGACTCAGGCTAAGTGAATGGTGTTAAATACAAGGCTAAAGCGCGGCGCTTGGTTTACCAAGTGAGCACTTTCAACGCAGTAGTTAACGCTATTCACGACGACTGAGTTATCACAACTTACACCATGTACATACCACCGTTTACATGGATGGTTTCGCCGGTGATGTAAGCAGCACCTTCTGACGCCAAAAAGACAACAGTGGCTGCAATTTCACTTGGATCACCCAAACGGCCAGCAGGTACATTTGCTAATGTGGTAGCACGTTGCTCTTCGTTAAGCGCTTTAGTCATATCTGTTTCAATGAAACCTGGTGCAACGGTATTAACCGTAATACCGCGACTCGCCACTTCACGTGCTAATGATTTAGTGAAACCAATGACACCTGCTTTTGCAGCTGCATAATTCGCTTGACCAGCATTACCCATAGTACCAACCACTGAACCAATGTTTATAATACGTCCAACACGTTTTTTCATCATTGGACGCAAGGCCGCTTTGCTCATTTTGAAAATAGGCGTTAAGTTTGTTTCGATAATATCGTTCCACTCATCGTCTTTCATTCTCATTAACAAGTTATCACGTGTAATACCCGCATTGTTTACCAACACATCAACACTACCAAAGTCTTTTTTGATCTCATTAAAAAGCGCAGTAATTGAATCATTATCTGTTACGTTTAAAACAAATCCTTTGCCGGCGTCACCTAAGTATTCACTAATGGCAGCGGCACCACTTTCACTTGTTGCGGTACCTAGCACTGTTGCTCCTAAAGCAACAAATTTTTCAGCAATCGCACGTCCGATACCACGGCTAGCACCTGTTATTAATACAACTTGACCTTTCATCTTAGTTTCCTTTTACAGCAGCAAGTGCACTTTCAAGCGTTGCTACATCGTTAATTGCTTGTGCCGTAAAGCTTTTATCAATACGACGAACTAAACCACTTAAAACTTTACCTGGGCCTGCTTCAACCTGCAGATTAATCCCATCAGATGCCATTTTTTCAATAATATTTGTCCAGCGTACTGGACAATATAGTTGACGTACTAATGCATCTTTAATTTTATCCACGTCTGTTTCGGCAATCACATCAACATTATTAATAACAGAAATTTGTGGCGCTTTAAATTCGATATCTTGTAATGCAATCGCTAGTTTTTCAGCGGCTGGTTTCATTAATGCACAGTGTGAAGGAACAGAAACAGGTAATGGTAAAGCGCGTTTTGCACCCGCTTCTTTACATAAAATGCCAGCACGTTCGACGGCATCTTTATTTCCAGCAATAACAACTTGGCCAGGCGAATTGTAGTTTACAGGAGAAACTACTTCGCCTTGTGCTGCTTGTTCGCATGCTTCTGCTATTTTATCATCTGCTAAACCAATAATGGCGTACATTGCACCAACACCAGCAGGCACTGCTTGTTGCATCAATTGACCACGTAATTCAACCAATTTAATGGCATCTTTAAATTCCATCACACCAGCACAAACTAGTGCAGAGTATTCGCCTAAGCTATGCCCAGCAATAACAGAAGGCAATTCGCCGCCCTGTTCAGCCCAAACACGCCAAATAGCAACAGAAGCAGCAAGAAGTGCAGGTTGCGTCTTATCTGTTTGATTAAGCGACTCACTTGGCCCTTGTTGCACCAATGCCCATAAATCATAACCTAATGCATCACTTGCTTCTTTATAAGTCTCGATAACAATAGGGAATTGCTCTGCTAACTCAGCTAACATTGCAACGCTTTGAGAGCCTTGCCCTGGAAAAGCAAAAGTAAAATTTGTCATATTTAATCCTAACTAATTTGAAATTTATAAAAATAAAAAACAGGAATAGGCTCCTGTTTTTATTTAGTTTTTAATTGTGATGTTCAGATCTAAGCTAAATCGCGACAATCTTCACATTAAAAGTTACATGCGTATTAGCGCACTACCCCAAGTAAATCCACCACCAAATGCTTCTAATAACACTAAATGTCCTGGTTTGATTTTTCCCGAACGAACGCCTTCATCAAAGGCAAGTGGCACAGAGGCTGCAGAGGTATTGCCGTGGCCTTCAAGAGTTAAAATAACTTGATCCATCGACATGTTTAATTTTTTTGCTGTGGCAGCAATAATACGTTTATTGGCTTGATGCGGTACTAACCAATCAAGCTCTTCTTTTTCAATATTGTTAGCCGCTAACGTATCTACTACTACTTGGCTTAATTTTTTCACCGCGACTTTAAAGACTTCATTACCCGCCATTGATAAATAAGATTCATCAACCGAACGGGCATTTGCACGTTGCGCATTAGGTAATTTTAACAATTCACCAAAACGGCCATCCGCATTAATATGCGTCGATAAAATACCTTCGTCTTCACTTGCAGTTAACACAACCGCACCAGCACCATCTCCAAAAAGAATAATAGTACTACGATCAGTTGGATCACAAGTTGCTGCCAGTGTATCTGCTCCAATGACCAGAATAGTTTTAGCGCCACCCGCTTTAATAAAGTTATCTGCGACACTTAATGCATAAGTAAAACCAGCACAAGCGGCTGACACATCAAAAGCTGGAATATCATAAATGCCAAATAAATTTTGAACTTCACAGGCAGCCGAAGGGAACGCGTTGTGGTTACTGGTTGTTGCGACAATAATAAGGTCTAAATCTTTTGCCGTTAAATTAGCGGCTTGTAATGCTTTTTCACCGGCTTCTTTGCCCATAAATGCAATTGTTTCATCTGCATTAGCAATACGACGTTCTTTAATACCGGTACGTACTGTGATCCACTCATCACTGGTATCAACCATTTTCTCTAAATCATCATTGCTACGCACTGTAGCGGGTAGATAGCTACCGGTACCTATAATTTTGCTATTCATGTGATAAACAATCTCGCTCTAATAAAACCGCTTCTAAGCGATTTGAAATGCTATTTGGAATCTGCCACTGGATTTCTTTAATCGCTTGCTCAATAGCATAACCAAATGCAACTTGATTTGCAGAGCCGTGACTTTTGACTACGATGCCACGTAGACCAATTAAACTGGCACCATTATACATATCTGGATGTAAATGTTTAAATTGCTTTTTTAAAATTGGACTTAATAATTTGCCTAACAACTTGCTATAAAAATTCGAGTTTACCGCTTTATCAAGTTGTTGTAAAAAAACACGGCCCATGCCTTCATAACTTTTAAGCGCGATATTACCGCTAAATCCATCCGTCACAACCACATCTGCTTGACATGAAAATAATTCATTAGCCTCAATAAAACCAACATAGTTGATATATTTACTTTCACTCATTAATGAAGCAGAGCGTTTGATAATATCACTGCCTTTATTGTTTTCTTTACCGACATTAAGAATGGCAACTTTAGGTTTTTCTATTTGCTCAACCTTTTCACATAACACGCTACCCATTACGGCAAAATTAAATAAGGTATCACTATCGCACTGTAAATTAGCACCTAAATCAAGAAAATAGGTATGCCCGTCACAATTATTTGGTAATCCAGAGATTAAAGCAGGTCTTGAAACACTGTCGATGGTTTTTAACGCTTGCTTTGCAAGTAACATTAAAGCACCAGTATTACCTGCACTAACACAAGCATCAGCATCGCCATCGGCAACCATTTTAAGTGCAATGTGCATAGAAGAACCGGAAACATGACGTAATACATAAACAGGATTATCTTCCATGGAAATACTATTATTTGCATGAACAAAGGAAATACGAGAATGTGTTAAAAGGTCATATTCTTCTAGAAGAGGGATAATTATTTCACGTGTACCAACAACAATGAAGGATAACGTAGGGTATTCTTGGAGAGAGTTTTTCGCTGCTAAGAGCGAAATATGAGGGCCGAAATCGCCCCCCATGGCATCAAGCGCAATTGTATAGTTACGCAAGGTAATATTATAGTTCGATTACTTTTTTGCCTTTGTAGAAACCATCTGCTGTCATGTGATGACGGCGATGAGTTTCACCAGACGTTGAGTCAACTGAAAGTTGAGCCGGAGCACCTAATGCATCATGTGAACGACGCATGCCGCGCTTTGAACGAGTCTTACGACTTTTTTGTACAGCCATTGTAAAAATTCCTACTTGTTATTTGCGCTTTAGTTGAGCTAAAGCATCAAATGGGTTGGGACGTGTTGCCTCTTCCTCTTCAATCTCACCAAAAGTAAGTTCGAACTTACTTTCAACACAATCATTGATTGCGTGTTTCGCTATCTGAGGTAGAGTCAATATCAGTTCATCTTCAACGATTTCGTGAAGATTTACCTCCCCATTTTCATCATAATAAATGGGTTCATAGACGTCTGGTAAATTATTTTCCTGCTCTTGATTATGAACAGGACAATACGTAAATTCAGCTTCGCACTGATAAATCATAGGCTCATTGCACCGTTGACAGATGAGTTCTACTGCAACACTCGCTTTACCGTGAAATATTCTCAACTTTTGTCGATCAATTTCAAATCTAAAATGTGTGTTGATATCTGATTGAATACTGATTGTTGATTCCGCTAATCTTCTCATTAAAGCTTTCTGAATTAAAGCTTCTAATTCAGTGCCAGATTGAGCAGCGCGTACCGGATCAACGCTAATCGGTAATTTAACCTTTTGCATGGGCGCGAATGATATAGATTGGCAACAGGATAGTCAAAGAAAAATAGAGAATTTTTGCATCTTTTCACTGAATAATATTAAACAACCAAAATGCTTTATTTTAACGCTTCTATAAAGGTAAATATAAAATACAATTGTACAGCCTTTTTAATGGATTAAACAACGCGTTCGTTACCCTCATAAAATAAACCGGCAACTCCTCGCATTATTTTTTATCTGCATTTAATATAGAATATTTACTTCAACGTTGAATCCGCCACTTATAAAATGAGTTTATTATGTCAAAAACGATTGTGTTAGCGTCCACCTCCCCTTTTCGAAAACAATTATTAGAAAAGTTACACTTACCATTTTTAACGGAAAAACCCAATGTTGATGAAAGTGCATTAGAGAATGAAACCGCACAGCAACTAGTAGAGCGTTTAGCCATTCAAAAAGCATTAGCGATTAGCCCTAAATTTGGAAATGCATTAGTGATTGGTTCGGATCAAGTTTGTGTCAACGATGGCATTATTCTTGGTAAACCAGGCAATTTTGAAAATGCCTTTCAACAACTAAAAGCGGCCAGTGGTAAAACCATCACTTTCTATACGGGTCTCGCGCTGATCAATAGTAAAACAGGTAAACAGCAATCTTTAGTTGAGCCCTTTGTGGTTAAATTTCGTGTATTAACAGATCAAATGATTACCAACTATCTGAATAAAGAGCAACCTTATCAGTGTGCAGGTAGCTTTAAAAGCGAAGGTTATGGCATTAGTCTATTTGAAAGCTTTGAAGGAAAAGATCCAAATAGTCTCATTGGCCTGCCCCTGATTTCTTTAATCAAAATGTTAGAAAATGAAGGCGTACAAGTAATTTAAACCTGCTTTTATAAAACCTTAAGAGAACAAAATAGCATTAAGCCACAAGTGCGTTAAGATACTCGCAATATAGCCTAATGCAATAACAGGGGTCCATCTCAAGTGCGATGCAAAGGTATAAATGCCACGCGCTTGCCCCATTAAAGCAACACCAGCTGCAGATCCTATTGATAATAATGACCCTCCGACTCCTGCTGTTAATGTTACTAACAACCATTGACCAGTTGACATATCAGGACTCATACTTAATACCGCAAACATTACCGGAATATTATCCACAATGGCAGATAATAACCCCACAGTAATATTGGCATAGGTTACATCCCACTGGTTATATAAAACCTCTGACACTAAATTAAGATAACCAATAAAACCTAAACCTCCGACGCAAAGTACCACGCCATAAAAGAATAAAAGCGTATCCCATTCAGACTTAGCAACACGATTAAACACATCAAAGGAGACAATACCACCAAGATGTTTCAAACGAGCATTGTCATGATTTCGTTCAGCAATGGCACGTTTTTTAGCTAATGAGCGAGGCAGGGTTTTACGTAGAAAATATCCAAAGAATTGTAACAAACCTAAACCAGTCATCATGCCTAATACCGGTGGCATATGCAGTATTGAGTGTGATAAGACCGCTAAACTGATGGTAATTAAAAATAATCCTAAGATACGAAAAGCACCACGTTTAATTTCTACTTTTTCAGTGGTGGGATCAGGGTGACCATTTTCAATAAAAAAACTCATCACAGTAGCAGGAATAACTGCATTAACGACAGAAGGGATGAAGAGTACGAAGAACTGTGAAAATGCAATATCGCCACTTTGCCAAACCATTAAAGTAGTAATATCACCAAAGGGGCTAAAGGCGCCACCAGCATTAGCACAAACGACAATATTGATACAAGAAATAGCAATAAAACGTTTATTACTTCCGCCCACTTTCATGACAACGGCGCACATTAATAATGCCGTTGTTAAATTATCAGCGATAGGTGAAATAAAGAAAGCCAATACACCAGATAACCAAAATATAGCTTTTAGTGATAGACCTTTGTTGACCATCCAAGTACGTAAAGCATCAAATAAACGCCGTTCTTCCATCGCATTTATATAGGTCATTGCAACAAGTAAAAACAGTAATAACTCAGCGTATTCCAATAAATTATGTCGGAAAGTTTGCTCGGCATGTTCAGACAAACCATTTTGCGCATAAACCCAAGCAATTCCGCCCCAAATGATACCTGCAGCGACTAGCACCGGTTTTGATTTTCTCATCTGAAGGTGCTCTTCTGCCATTACTAATAGATAAGCAATGAGAAAAATAAATAAGCAAAAATAACCTATAAATGAATTTGTTAAATCAAGGCGTTCGACCGAAGAAGCAACGCCCAGTGATGGGAATAGCGATAAACTTGTGAGGCACAAAATTGAGCATAAAATCCTTTTCATTTAACCACCCTATCCATTAAGTTTATAAAAATCGATAGTGTATCTTAAAGCGTCTTACCAATAGATTATGAAGATCACATTTATTTTTAATCATACAAATACGGTATATTAGCATTAACCCATCTTCAACAACCTTTCATGCAATGCACTTACTTCATCACGTAACTGAGCGGCTTTCTCAAATTCTAATTCTTTAGCCGCTGCAAACATCTGTTTTTCAAGTTTGGCAATTTGTTTGAGGACATCTTGTTCGCTATGTACTTCATAATTAGCTTTATATTCGGCTACTTTTGCGAGTTTAGAATTACCTTTTTTAAGGTTACGCTGCCCCAATTGCATCACATCATTAACCTCTTTATTTAATCCTTGAGGTGTTATTCCGTTATCAATATTAAATTGGTGTTGTAATTCGCGTCTATCTTCAGTCACTTTAATCGCTTTTTGCATCGACCCAGTTATTCTCTCAGCATACAAAATCGCTTTGCCTTTCAAGTTACGAGCGGCCCGCCCCATGGTTTGAATCAAAGAACGTTCCGAACGTAAAAAGCCCTCTTTATCAGCATCTAATATCGCCACTAATGAGACCTCTGGAATATCTAACCCTTCACGTAATAAATTAATACCAATTAATACATCAAAAATCCCTAAGCGTAAGTCACGGATTATTTCAACTCGCTCTACTGTATCAACATCAGAATGTAGGTAGCGGACTTTTATACCATGCTCATTTAAATAATCAGTAAGGTCTTCAGCCATACGCTTAGTTAAAGTGGTGACTAAGACACGCTCTTTAAGTGGTAAGCGTATATTTATTTCAGACAACAAATCATCCACCTGCGTATTAACTGGGCGAACTTCAATCACAGGATCTAATAAACCGGTAGGACGGATCACCTGACGAACAATATCACCTTGTGATTTTTCTAATTCGTAATCGCTGGGGGTGGCAGAAACATAAATCGTTTGCGGTGCAATTTTTTCAAATTCTTCAAACTTCATTGGCCGATTATCTAATGCAGAGGGTAAACGAAACCCGTAATTAACAAGATTTTCTTTACGGCTTCTATCTCCTTTATACATCGCACCTATTTGAGGCACTGTGACATGGCTTTCATCAATGATTAACAAACCATCTTTTGGCAGGTAATCGAATAATGTAGGAGGCGCTGCACCTTGTTCACGCCCAGATAGATAACGAGAATAGTTTTCTATACCCGAACAATATCCAAGTTCATTCATCATTTCGATATCATATAAGGTGCGTTGTGATATGCGTTGCTCTTCAATTAATTTATTTTCTGCTAAAAATTCTTTTTTGCGTTCATTCAACTCTAGCTTGATATTATCAATTGCTTTTATTATCTGCTCACGAGGGGTTACATAATGCGTTTTAGGATAAACCGTGACACGAGGAAGGTTATCTAAAGTCTGTCCAGTTAAAGGGTCAAAGATGCTTATTTTTTCTACTTCATCATCAAATAACTCAATGCGTAAAGCATTAGTTTCAGAATCAGCAGGGAAAATATCAACGACTTCACCACGTACTCGAAAAGTACCTCGACTTAGTTCAGTCTCGTTTCGATTGTATTGCAGATCCACTAACCGTTGTAAGATCTCTCGGCTGGAAATGATTTCTCCTACGGTTAAATGCAACATCATTTTCAAATAAGCTTCAGGATCCCCTAACCCATAAATTGCAGAGACTGAAGCGACCAGTACAACATCTTTACGCTCAAGTAGGGCTTTCGTTGCAGATAAACGCATCTGCTCTATATGCGCATTAACAGCTGCATCTTTTTCAATAAAAGAATCAGAACTGGGCACATAAGCCTCAGGCTGATAATAATCATAATAAGAAACAAAATATTCCACTGCATTATTAGGAAAAAACTCTTTCATCTCTCCATAAAGTTGAGCAGCTAAGGTTTTATTTGGGGCTAAAATTAATGTAGGTCGATTTAACGTGGCAATGGTATTTGCCAAGGTAAAGGTTTTACCGGATCCTGTTACACCTAATAAAGTTTGAAAGGCAAGACCTGCTTCAATTCCTTCAACTAATTGCTTAATCGCGTTTGGTTGATCACCAGCAGGTGAAAAGGGAGATGACAACTGAAATAATTTTTTCATATAAGCCTCAAAATAAACACAATAGCCAGCACAATACGAAACCAAACACAGGCTAGAAAAATAACATAAATTAAAATATCACAGAATAAGTCATTTAAGACAAATAATAGCACGAGATCATCATTTACAGATGTTAACAATTGATTAACAGAGATAATGCTCAACAATTAGTTTTAAAGCGATTAATAATACAACAACGTTATAGAGAGGATCTTAGATAGATAGACACCTAAATAACGATTTATCAATGTTTATAAAACAAACAATAAAAAATTACATTTTAACAACCTTGTCAATAAAAATTTTCACCTTAAAATAAAAATAATTAACAGAAAAATTATTGACTTTAGCTTTTTACAAAAACACTAAATAAACATCAAACAAAAACTAACAAACAGCTATTGACATACGTAAGCACTTGTTTTTAAACAACTTTATTCTTTGCTTGTTTTTACATCAATCTAATGAAAAGCAAGTAACCATAGGCCTCACAGCGACTTTTCAAATAAAGCCCCACAGAGTTATCCACAGAAAAAGTGGATAACCATGGCTAGCCTAGAGTACATCAGTGTTGTAGCAAAGTAAGTCTATTTATAGAAAGATCTTAGTCTGTAAATTAATAAGTATGTTTGATCATGTTTTGTACAAAAAAAGATAAATACTATAAATAAGCAACATTGATACAGGATAAACAATAGATAAGAAAACAACATAAATATATTGCCTTTATAAGCTATTTTTAAAAAGTTAATATTGGTAATGACTAAAAAGCGATCGTTCACAAAAATTATTGAATAAGTTTGTTATGATTGAACATTAACTACGTATATAGGAAGATCCTTTTGAACACTTATTTATTAAAAATATCGGCATTTTTATTATCCACTCTTTTTTTAGTTGCCTGTTCTAGTACCCCCACCAGTTTAGCGTTAACACCTAAACTAGATGGAAAAGTCGCCACTAATGACATTCAAAGACCACAATCTTGGTTAATAAAAAGTAAAGATTTACGAACAGCACGTTACCTTATCGCTATCAGCTCTGGTGATGATGTCGCCGAACTCATTAACGAGTCATCAAGTACACGACTTGCTATAGAAAAAACATTACAAAATCATTGGCAAAAACAAGGCCATCAATTTACTGATAACCAAGATAATAGCCATCAAATAGAGGTTCAATTAGTTAAATTATTAGCAGAAGTTGAACAAGCAACACTCAGCCATGAAACAGAAATAAATGCCATCATTAAAATTCAATTGAAAACTAACCTGACGACTTATAGCAAAACCTTCCGCTCTCACTATGAAAGAACATCCCCTTTTAGTGCTAAAGTTGACTCATTAGGCACACAATTGAATACTCAATTATCACAATTATTAGAACAAATAGTTGAAGATGAAGAACTTAACAGTAAACTACTCAGCCTTTAAGATGTTTATCCCCCTAATTAGGACATTATAATGAAAATATTTTTATCTCTTTTAGTACTATTAATGAGCCACAGTGCTTTTGCGACTGATAACCCGACCGTCATCATGGATACTTCTAAAGGCCAAATAACCCTAGAGTTATTTCCCAATGAAGCACCTAAAACGGTTGCTAACTTTTTAGCCTACATTGAAAAAGATGGTTACAAACAAACAACATTTCACCGTGTCATTAATGGCTTTATGATTCAAGGTGGTGGCTTTTTAGCTGAAACTGGAAAACGAGCTGATACTTTTCCATCCATTGAGAATGAGTCTAAAAACGGCTTAAGCAATAATCGTGGCACTATTTCAATGGCTCGCACCAATGCTCCTCACTCTGCTTCGCGTCAATTCTTTATTAATCATAAAGATAATGCATTTTTAGATGCTAATGGAAATAACTGGGGTTATGCAGTATTTGGTCGCGTCACTGATGGAATGAGTATTGTTGATAGTATTGCAAACGTCAAAACTGCAGCAGCTGATAAGCCAGTTCAAAACGTTATTATCAATAATATTAAATTGCTAGAAAAGAAGTAAAAATTTCCAAAAACCTAATATAACCGCTATCAATTAATAGACTTTAATGGATAGCGGTTTAACGATGTTAAATAGCCATCTAAGGTTTCAAGTCTCTCCATTTTTTCTGATTCAAAACGGCTTAAAATATTATTATCAATATTCGTATATTGAAGTTCATAATTAATATAGGAAGTGACTAACGCTATTACGGCGCCAAAGCTAAAGGAAAAAATAATATTAGTTCAACCTAATATTTTTGTGCATAAAATTTATTTTATCTTATCTATAAAAAAAGGCTCACAAGTTAAACTTGATGAGCCTTTTAATTGATAATTAATAAATACGGAGACTAATTTCGTGTACGCGAAGTGTTACGACGACGCTCTGTCGATTTACGATGTTGTGTATGTTTTTTCACTGCGCGACGAATACGTGCCTGTGTATTTTTGGTTTTATTATCGTCAACACGTACCTTACTTTCTGTTTCTTTTGGCATATCAACTAATTTACGGAAGTGATTCACCTCTTTCAGGCTAAGCTCAGTCCAACCACCTTGTGGCAGTTGCTTATCAAGATGTAATTGACCATAACGCACACGCATCAAACGGCTAACTTGCACACCTTGGCTTTCCCATAAACGGCGTACTTCACGTGTACGACCTTCTGTTAATACAACATGGTACCAACGGTTAATACCTTCACCACCCGCTTCTTTACCCGATTCTTTAATCGCCAAGAATTTAGCTTCACCATCATCAAGCTTAACTCCCATACGCAGGCGGTTAAGCATTGCTTCATCCACATCGCCAAAAATACGCACTGCATATTCACGTTCTACTTCGCGACTTGGGTGCATCATACGATTAGCAAACTCACCATCAGTGGTAAATAATAATAATCCAGATGTATTGATATCTAAACGTCCGATAGAAATCCAACGGCTTCCGTTTAAGCGAGGTAGACGTTCGAAAACGGTTTTACGGCCTTCTTCATCACTACGTGTACACACTTCTCCTTCGGGTTTGTTGTAAGCTAAAACACGACAAACTGTTGCTTCTTCAGAGATATACTTCACCACAAAACCATCTAAACGAATAATTTGATTTTCAGTGACACGTTCGCCAAGTCCTACTACTTTACCATCAACACTCACACGTCCTTCAGCGATAACCGTTTCCATCTTACGACGAGAACCTTTACCTGCGCGTGCTAATACTTTTTGTAATTTTTCACTCATGATACTTTCCTTTGGGTAATTCACATTATGCCAACTAACACTTGGTATTTTCGTCCATTGCTACGTTGAAAGTGCTCACTTGGCTAGCCAAGCTCCGCGCTTTCGCCTTGCTATGAACAAAAATGCCTTCGCGTTAACATTTATTGCTTTAAAAATTTTAATCATTTTTAATAATGGTTTAAGGCTAAGCCATTGATGCTTAATTCAAGGCGGAAAAGCGCAGTTTAGTCCCCTAAATGAGCATTTTCCAACGAAGAAGTTAGCTTCAATGGCGACGACTTAAGCCATTATTTATTGGAATGGGGTTAAATCACCCGCTCCCTCTCTTGCGATGACAACATCGTCATCTGAAAAATCGATAACAGTGGTAGGCGCTTCGCCTAAATAACCACCATTTATGATTAAATCTACTCGATTTTCTAATAAATCACGAATTTCTTCGGGATCAAATTCTGTACTTTCTTTTCCTGGCAAAATTAAGCTAGTGGTCATTAAAGGCTCACCTAACTCTTCAAGTAATGCTAATGCGATGGCATTATCAGGAATACGAATACCAATGGTGCGTTTTGTTGGATTCATTAAACGCTTTGGTAACTCTTTGGTTGATTTAAAAATAAAAGTATAAGCACCTGGTGTATTACTTTTTAATGCTCTATAAGCTTGGTTATCAACCAATGCAAAATTTGCAATTTCTGAAAGGTCTCGACATACCAAGGTAAAATTATGTTTTTTATCTAAAGACCTAATCTTACAAATGCGCTCAAGGCCTCGCTTGTTATCCATCAAACAACCCAGTGCATAACCAGAATCGGTAGGATAGATAATCACTCCCCCTTTTTTAATTATCTCCACAGCTTGTTTCATTAAACGTACTTGTGGTGTATCTGGGTGAACGTAAAAAAATTGACTCATGATAATCTTCTTTTTATTTCAATATTGACACTCATTATTGAACGAGGTCATTTTGTATTACAGTAAGTATATTCTACAAATGTTTATAAATAAGCCATTTATTGCTTATTTATAAACATCATCTTTAAACAAGGAACACGACTTAATGGCTAATCGCATTTTCTTCTTGTTGTTTTAATTGCTGATAACTCGGCCAATCTAACCAAAGTGGTTTAGCTATTTCAGGGAGATGCAAGGCTTTACCTAAATCACGCCAGCGCCCCACAAAATGGAAATCACTGCCTTGAGAAGCGAGTAAACCATATTCTTCACTCCACATTGCTAATTGCAAACGCAATTGCGGAGATTGCTGACCGAGAGCTACTTCCATTGCATCTCCACCAGCGTCTTTAAAATCTACAAATAATCGGCGCATCCATTTATTAGAAAGATTGTAATGATTGGGATGCGCTAAAATAGCCTGTCCACCCGCTTGATGAATCACTTCAATGGCATGTTCAATATCCACCCAATTATGAGGCACATATCCGGTATTACCACGACTTAAATATTTATCAAATACTTTTTGAAAAGTAGGCGCAACGCCTTGTTCAACAAGGTAACGAGCAAAATGAGCACGCGTAATGGCACCTTCACCGGCTAATGCTTTAGCGCCTTCATAAACACCTTCAATATTAGCTTTTGCGAGTCGTTTACCCATTTCAATGGCACGTGATTCACGTTTTTCTTTTTGTAACTCAATCAAATTGGTTAACTGTTGATTATTCGGGTCGATATTAACACCCACCACATGTATTTCATGGTTCAACCAATTAGTAGTAATTTCAATACCATTAATTAAAGTTATCTTTAATGATTTTTCATCAATCACCTGTTGTGCCTCTTGAAGGCCATCAACACTATCGTGGTCGGTAATCGCTAACATATTCACTTGGCGATTAGCCGCACGAATAATCAATTCTGTTGGAGTTAATTGACCATCTGAAGCCGTAGTATGTGAGTGAAGATCAATTAACATAATTTTATTACCTGAAAAACGAGTTAGCTTAAAAACATCTTGACATTAAAGGCGTTATCGCAAAAAATAGTAGCCATAATTTATGGGACGCATGATATATGATTTTTAATACAATTACTCTTACTGTTTCTTGGTGGCACTCATTCTCTTAAGCGAGCAATGAGGTTTTTGTATAGTTATTAATAAGTAAATATTCCCAAACCAAATTTAAAGCTCGCACATTGCGGGCTTTTTTTGTTTTTAGCGTTTAGAAAATAGATTGGAATTAAAAAATGAGAGAATTAAACATCATCCTTAAAAAGCGTTGGCGATGGCAAAAATAGCCAAAATAATAATGTATACGTCATACGAAAAAATATAAGGATTATAAAAATGAACACACACCACCCAATCGGGGTTTTACGTACTCTGCAAACAGAATGTGAATATATTCAAGACTCTTTAGGTCTGTTTAAAAAGATGAGCGAAAATAGCGCTAATCATATTCTCTTCGACTCTGCGGAAATTGATTCAAAAGCACATCTTAAAAGTTTACTGTTAGTTGATACCTGTTTAAAAATAACTTGTCATGGATTGACAGTCACGCTTGATGCGCAAACAGATAATGGTAAAGATTTAATTACCTTTATCACGCCAAAATTCTCCATTGAACTCATAACCCAACAATCCCCAAGCAAATTAGTTTTACAATTCCCTGAATCAGATAGTAGTGGCGATGAAGACAGTCGTTTAAAATCAGCCTCTCCAATGGATGCGATTCGTTTTGTCATTGATCAAATCAAGAAGCAGTCTTCACATCCTCAGGCATTATTTTTAGGTGGTATTTTTGCTTATGATTTTATTGCCAGCTTTGAAAATATCGGTGATGTGCCAGATAGCGAAAACTGTTGTCCTGATTATCTTTTTTATGTGGCAGAAACATTGATGATTCATGACCATCAAACACAAAAAAGTGAAATAATTGGGTCGGTTTTTGGAGGCTTATACAGTGATGAAAATCATGTTCGTGTCTCTACCCGTCTTGCTGAAATTCAAAACTTATGCCGTAACTTTAGCCCTTGTGCCAATAAGCTTATTCCACTTGAGGGTAAAATTTCAGTGGATGTCAGTGACAGTGAATATTGTGATATCGTTAATCAACTCAAAGAAAATATTGTTAAAGGTGATATTTTCCAAGTTGTACCTTCACGTAGTTTCTCATTGCACTGTCCTAACCCATTAGCTGCTTACGCCAAATTGAAACAAACTAACCCTAGTCCTTATATGTTTTATTTGAAGGATAGCGATTTCATCCTGTTTGGCGCATCACCTGAAAGTGCACTGAAATATACTAAAGAAAGCAACGAAGTAGAAATTTATCCGATTGCAGGAACACGCTCTCGTGGCTTCAATAAAGACGGCACTATTAGCAAAGATCTAGATAGTCGCCTTGAACTCGAACTACGTTTAGATAAAAAAGAAACCTCAGAGCACTTAATGCTAGTCGATTTAGCACGTAATGATGTGGCACGAATTAGTGAACCCGGCACTCGTCATGTCGCTGACTTATTACAGGTTGATCGTTACAGCCATGTCATGCATTTGGTTTCTCGCGTTGTTGGTCAATTACGTGCAGATTTAGATGCTTTACATGCTTATCAAGCTTGTATGAATATGGGCACACTAGTCGGTGCACCTAAAATCCGCGCTTCACAGCTAGTACGCGATGTAGAGAAAAAACGTCGAGGTAGCTACGGTGGCGCTGTTGGTTATATTAACGGTGAAGGTGATATGGATACCTGTATTGTTATTAGAAGTGCTTTCGTAAAAGACAATATTGCTCATGCACAAGCTGGTGCGGGGGTAGTATTTGATTCTGTTCCCCAACTTGAAGCGAATGAAACACGCCAAAAAGCAGCTGCGGTTTTAAACGCCATTGCTTTAGCCCATGGCACTACCCTAGAAAACCTTCAATCAATACAAGGAGAATAACATGAGCCCTTTGAACAAAGAGACCAAAAAGACCACGTTATTTTTCTTAGATAACTTTGATTCATTTACTTACAATTTAGTTGATCAATTTAAAGCGCTAGGTTATCCGGTTAAAATTTATCGTAATAACCAAAGTGCAACAAAAATAAAAGAACATATCGATGCCTGTGAAAACAGTGCAGAAGACAGCAAAGCGGTACTCATTTTATCACCAGGCCCAGGCACACCAAGCGCTGCAGGTTGTTTAATTGAGCTGATTAGTTTATGCCGTGGTCAAATACCGATGATAGGCATTTGTTTAGGCCACCAAGCGTTAATTGAACAATATGGCGGTGTTGTTGGCGGTGCAGATGAAATTATGCATGGTAAATCATCCTTAATTAGCCATTGTGGAGATCGCATGTTTAGTGGTTTAAGCCAACCGCTTTCCGTTGCCCGTTATCATTCTTTAATCGGAACAACAGTCCCGGATTCGCTAGAAGTGATTGCTGATTATGAAGGCATGTGTATGGCAGTATATAATCAAGTGGATCGCGTCATTGGATTTCAGTTTCACCCTGAATCAATTTTAACCTGTGAAGGTGCTAACCTCCTTGAGAACAGTTTAAATTTTGTGACAAATTTACAAGCCCAATAAAAAAGGGAGTTAACATAAATGGATATTTTAGAGCAGTTATACCAAGGTCGTTCCTTGAGTGTTGAGCAAAGCGAAATCTTTTTTACAAAAGTAGTGGAAGGAAAGGTTGACCCAATCATCTTGTCTTCTGCACTGACCGCATTAAAAATGAAAGGTGAGACTATTGATGAAATCACCGGTGCAGCGAATGCGCTACTTGCGCAAGCAAAGTCATTTCCGCGTCCCGATTACCCTTTTACCGATATCGTAGGAACCGGTGGAGATGGTCTTGGCACCATTAATATTTCAACAGCAAGTGCCATTGTTGCAGCAAGCTGTGGTTTAAAAGTATGCAAGCATGGTAGTCGCAGTGTTTCTAGTAAATCAGGTTCTTCTGATTTATTAGCAGCCTTTGGAGTAAATTTAGACATGAGTGCAGAAGCTGCTCGTCAGTGTTTAGATAAACTCAATATTTGTTTTATTTTTGCCCCTGCTTATCATGCAGGTATGCGCTTTGCTGCGCCAGTCCGCGCAGCACTTAAAACGAGATCTATTTTTAATGTGTTAGGCCCACTGGTTAATCCAGCACGACCTGAATATGAGTTAATGGGGGTATACGCGCCTGAATTATTGAAGCCAATTGCACAGGTTCATCAGAAACTCGGTATGAAACGCGTGATGGTTGTTTTTGGAAGTGGGTTAGATGAAATTGCATTACACGGAGAAACACAAGTCGCAGAATTAGTGGCCGGAGAAATAAAAGAATACACATTAACCCCTGAAGACTTTGGCGTTGAGAGTTATCCTTTAGAATCTATTTTTGGTGGCACACCAGAAGAGAACAAAATCATTATTGAACAAATTTTACAAGGTAAAGGCACTGATGCACAACAAGCGGCAGTGGCGATTAATACCTCAGCCTTATTAGTCATTAACGGTTTTGCAGATGATTTTAAAACAGGCACTAAAATGGCATATGAAGCAATGAACAGTGGTAAACCACTACAATTAGTAAACAAATTAGCGGAGATGAGCCAGTGTTAAATGATAAAAGTTTACAAGACACCATTTTAGGTAAAATAGTCGATGATAAAATTGAATGGGTTAAACAACGCCAAACACAACAACCGCTGATCCAATTTAAAGATCAACTCGTAGATAGTGACAGACATTTTTATGAAGCACTTGATCAGCAAGAAAGTGTTTTTATTCTTGAATGTAAAAAAGCATCGCCATCAAAAGGGCTTATTCGCCCTGAATTTGATGTAGACTTAATTGCCAATGTTTATAAAAATCACGCTAGTGCTATTTCAGTATTAGCCGATGAAAAATACTTTCAAGGCAGCTTTGATTACATTACACAAGTACGAGATATCGTGACACAACCTGTACTTTGTAAAGACTTTATCGTTGATACTTATCAGATATATTTAGCGCGCCATTATAAAGCTGATGCCATTTTATTAATGTTATCAGTGTTAGATGACGATGCTTATCAAGCTTACCGCGATACCGCCCACAGTTTAAATATGGGTGTATTAACTGAAATCAGCAATGAAGAAGAACGTATACGGGCGGTGGCGCTTGGCGCAAAAGTCATTGGTATCAATAATCGTAATCTACGTGATATGAGTATCGATCTTGATCGTACCAAAGCACTCGCCGAAAAAATTCCCGCTGATCGCATCGTGATCAGTGAATCAGGTATTTATCACCACAGTCAAATAATTGATTTAAGTAAACATGCGAATGGTTTCTTAGTGGGTAGCTCAATCATGAGTCAGGATGACATCGATACTGCTTGTCGAAAACTTATTTTAGGTGAAAACAAAGTCTGTGGTTTAACACATGCTTACCAAGCAAAAAATGTCTATGATGCAGGCGCAATATATGGTGGACTGATTTTTGTCGATTCGTCACCACGCTTTGTGGATACCGAAGAAGCGCGTCAAATTATGAAAGGTGCACCACTTAAGTATGTGGGTGTTTTCCAAAATGAAGATCCTGAGCTGATCGCTTATACCGTTAAACAATTAGGACTATCGGTTGTTCAATTACACGGCGATGAAACACCGAAAGATGTAAAAACATTACGCGCACTTTTACCGAAAGCTTGTCAGATATGGAAAGCGCATGGGGTTAGCGAAAGTCTTCCTGAATTTGAAAAATTTAATGTTGATAAACATGTTTTGGATACGCGCATTGGCAACCAAACAGGTGGTACAGGTAAAGTATTTGATTGGTCTTTATTGGCAAACAGTAAAATTGATAAAAATGCTATTTTACTAGCAGGTGGACTCACCCCAGAAAATGCTAGGGAAGCTGCATTGATTGGGGTAGCAGGATTAGATTTCAATTCTGGCCTTGAAAGTGCTCCGGGTAAAAAAGATCCACAAAAAATTAGCCATGCCTTTAGCGAAATTAAAAAGTACATGTTACGTGCTTAAACAACATGCAATTTGAAATAATAATTTGAAAGATTAAATTGAAGGGTAATAAAAAAATGGAAAAGTTAAATCCGTATTTTGGACAATTTGGTGGGATGTATGTGCCACAAATTTTAGTGCCTGCATTAAAGCAATTAGAAGCAGAGTTTGTAAAATCTCAGACCTGCCCTGATTTTATTGCAGAGTTTTCAGAGTTATTAACCGAATATGCTGGTCGTCCAACCCCACTAACCTTGTGTCGTAATTTAACCAAAGGTAAAAAAACCAAACTTTACCTAAAACGTGAAGACCTATTACACGGCGGTGCACATAAGACTAATCAAGTTTTAGGACAAGCATTGCTTGCCAAACGTATGGGCAAACATAAAATTATCGCCGAAACCGGTGCAGGCCAACACGGTGTTGCAACGGCAATTGCCTGTGCCCTGCTAGGCTTAGAATGTAAAATTTACATGGGCGCTGTTGATATGGCGCGTCAAGAGCCTAACGTATTCCGTATGCGTTTAATGGGTGCAGAAGTGATTGCGGTGCATTCAGGTGCATCAACGCTTAAGGATGCTTGTAATGAAGCGCTACGCGATTGGGCGGGTAGTTATGAAGAAACACATTATCTATTAGGCACGGCCGCAGGCCCGCATCCTTTTCCCATTATTGTCCGTGAATTCCAAAAAATCATTGGCGAAGAAGCGAAACAACAATGTTTGAAAAAAGAAGGAATTTTACCGAATAAAGTGATTGCTTGTGTTGGTGGGGGCTCTAATGCAATTGGTATATTTAATGACTTTATTGGCGATGAATCCGTTGAGCTTATCGGTGTTGAACCTGGTGGACATGGTGTAGAAACAGGGGAGCATGGCTGTCCTATCTCTCACGGCTCTAAAGGTATTTTCTTTGGTATGCATTCATTAATGATGCAGGACCAACACGGACAAGTACAAGAGTCTTACTCTATTTCAGCGGGACTCGACTTTCCTTCCGTTGGCCCACAACATGCGCACTTAGCAGAAACAGGTCGCGCACAATATGTCAATGCAACGGATGATGAAGCCTTACTTGCTTTTAAAGCTCTGGCACAGGAAGAAGGTATTATTCCCGCATTAGAGTCCGCCCATGCCTTGGCTCACGCACTCAAAATTATCGAGCATGACGACAAAGAGCAGATAATTATTGTGAACTTATCAGGACGTGGCGATAAAGATATTTTTACCGTTGCAGAAATTTTTGAAAAAAGAGGAATGATGTAATGACAACTCGTTATCAAGATCTATTCGATCGCCTGAAAGCTAAAAATCAAGGTGCATTTGTTCCTTTTGTTACCATTGGCGATCCAAACCGAGATCTCTCTTTAAAAATTATCGACACTTTAGTCACTGCAGGGGCCGATGCGCTTGAACTTGGTATTCCATTTTCTGACCCAGTGGCAGACGGCGTGGTTATTCAGGATGCTTCAACACGAGCACTTGAGTCAGGCGCAACACCTGATGGTTGTTTAGCTATCATCAAAGATGTGCGTAAATTGCACCCGACAGTGCCGATTGGTTTACTACTTTATGTCAATCTTGTTTATCGCAACGGTATCGAGAACTTTTACCAACGATGTGTTGAGGCAGGCGTAGATTCTATTTTAATTGCAGATGTGCCATTAGAAGAAAGTGCCCCTTATCGAGCAGCAGCTGACAAATTCGGTCTACAACAAATATTCATCGCCCCACCTAATGGTGATGAAGAAACGCTACAAAAAGTTGCCCAATATAGCCAAGGTTACACCTACCTATTAAGTCGTGCAGGTGTCACAGGCGCAGATGCTAAAGCAGGCATGCCGGTTGAACATATGCTAGAAACACTCAACAAATATGATGCACCGCCTTCATTGCTTGGATTTGGTATTTCTAAACCAGAACAGGTAACAGAAGCAATTGCTTCGGGGGCGGCTGGGGCTATTTCTGGTTCAGCAGTGGTTAAGGTGATTGAAAAGAACTTAGATAATCCTGATAAATTATTAATTGAGATGACTGAATTTATTTCATCAATGAAAGCTGCAACACATATTAGCTAGTTGAATGAAAGCCGTTAGCGGTCAGCTGTCAGTAAGTTCAAAATCAAAGCTAGCTAAAAGCTGATAGCTGATAGCTGAATTAAAACAGTGAATGACTTTAGTAACAAGTCATTCACTGTTCTTCACGAATAAAAATCATTCTGGAAGTTCTACAATTCTCCAGTAACAATCTAATAATTTTACTAATTCATCAAAACCATCTTGAAGCTTTTCTTTGATGATATAACCTGCAATATTTTGGTTATAAGCGGCCACTTTATCTTCATCATCTTTACTGGTAGTTAAGACAAATACAATACTAGTATTTAAAACTGGATCACTGCGTATTTCATCTAAAAACTCTAATCCACCCATTCTTGGCATATTGAGATCCAGCAAAATAATATAAGGACGAGTGACCGTATTATTTCTTAACAACTCTAACGCCATGACACCATCTTTTGCACGCACAATGGGATTAGCAATTCTTAACTTGGTGAATGCACGGACAACCATTTTTGCATCAATATCATCATCTTCAACGAGTAAAATCGTAGCATGTTTATAAATAGCATTACTCATCTGATCTTCCTTATTTTTTTCACTTTAACGTGTTTAGGCCATATAAAAGTAAAACAGCTTCCTGTTTTACCATCAGATTCAACCATGATAGAGCCATGGTGATGGTTCAACAATTTTTTAATAATTGCAAGCCCCATTCCACTTCCTTCAACTTCATCTCTGGGTTGCAAAGTTTTAAATAATTCAAAAATTTTCTGATGATATTGGGCTGGGATACCAGGGCCGTTATCTTGAACAGAAAATTGATAATAATGAGGAAACTCAAGCGAACTTACCGTAATAACACCATCAACTTTATTATTATGCTTAATTGCATTACCAATCAGGTTACGCATAATAGTCTCAAAAGGCGAAACTGAAGTATTAATAACCGGCATGGTATCTTGGCAAACTAAACGTATGCTATTAGATGGACATTGTAAATCAAATATATTACAGACAAGTTCTTTTGTATCAATATCTTGGATAGCACTTTTCTGTTTACCTATGCGAGAATAATCGAGTAAATCCTCTAATAATTTTTCTAAACGTTTCGCTCTATTTAATAATAACGATAAATTTTCTTTGGTATCTTGCGCAGCAAAATCTTCGATATCTTCTCCAATCCAGGCCCCTAATTGCATGATACCGCGTAAAGGTGCTTTTAAATCATGTGAGGCAACATAAGCAAAATCATCAAGTTCTTGATTACTACGTTTCAATTCCTCTGTCACTTCAACATATTTTGTCATATCAATAACGGTAGCAAGCGTTTTGGGCGATTTATCGGTCAAAAATTGTGCTAGCCCTATTTCAGCAGGAAATTCACTACCATCTTTTTTTAAACCAAATAGCGAACGCCCTATTCCCATACGTCGTTTAGAGGGTTCATTGTTAAAGCTTATACGCTCTTTTTCATGTTGACATTGCTGATCGACTGGCACCAGTAAATCAATATTTTTACCTACCAACTCAGCTTCACTGTAACCAAAAAGTAAGCAAGATTGAGAGTTAACGGTTTCTATTATTCCTCTGTCATTAATGATAATAATACCGCAGGGTGCTGCCTCCGTTATATTTCTATAATACTCTTCTTTAATTGAGAGTTTATGTGTAATTCTTTTCGCTAAGGCAATCGCTTTATATTCAGATCGTGTAAGCGTCATAAATAATAATAGCAACATAATATTAATCACAATGCCACTAAACAGAATAATTAAAGGCTGATTTGAATCAGTTACTTTTCTAAAGGACTTGGCTGTTTGAATATAGAATGTCCATTGACGCCCATACATATCCAAGCTTATATTTTTTTGCAGAATTGGTGATTTATCATAATTCTTATTGCTGATGTTTAATTCATCATAAAGGATATGATTATCATCAATAATTCTAAATACTAATTGCCGATTGTTTTGCTCAAGCGCCCCTGCAATCAGTTTAGACATAATGAATGGTGCATAGACATGACCAACAAAATGTTTTTGACGTAACTCAAGGGTTGCAATATTTTGGCTGTTATAAAATGGCACATATTGTAAAAAACCAGGTGTTCTTTTGTTATCTTGAACTAATACAATAGGAGCTGTAATTTGAGAGGTGCCGGTATCTCTTGCTTTTTTAGCTGCACTCAAGCGATTATTCTCAAAAGCAATATCTAACCCAACTGCCTTTGCATTCGTTAATACAGGCTCAATATAGGTAATCGGCCAGTATTCTTGTTGATCATGAACAGGATGAAGTTGAAAATCAGGGCGGTATTGGTGTTGTTCTTCGAGAAAATCCTCAATATTATCTTCTTTGATATGGTAAATAATGCCAATACCATTAACGCCGGGATAGCTCTCATCGATATTCAACATCTTAGCGAAATTAGCCCACTGCTCAACATGTGTATCTCGCGATATCGATTGAATAGCAGCGGCGCCTACTTTAAGTGCAACTTCATAATGAATCATCCTTTCTGTTATTTGATTTATTACCTGTTCAGATTGAAAGTTAAAGAGTTCTTGTCTATGATTTTCCACTTGATTATTAGATATTTTCCAAGCAACAAAGGTTAACAAAACGGATGCTAATATGATCGACCAATGTTTCCAATGCTTCCAGTGCAATAAAATATTTTTTTCAAACAACTTATTTATCATTAATGTGTTTCCAAAGCGCTGTAAAAAGTGCACTTTTATAAATTTATTTATAACTTTTTTTATAAGTTTCTTTATAGATAGTCTTTTTCAATTTCAAATTGAGGTTTCGGCTTTGCATAAAAATAACCTTGTGCACGTTGAATATTAAGTTTTTTACATAAATCAACATGCGCTTGAGTCTCTATCCCTTCCGCAACAACATTTAAGCCTAAAATGGTTGCCATTGCGACTAACCCTTCTACTAAAGCAATATTTTTAACATCTTGTTGATTTTCTGGCATTAAGCTTTTATCAATTTTAACAATGGAAATGGGGTAATTTCTTAAATGAGCAATAGAAGAATAACCCGTACCAAAATCATCTAAAGATAAGCGACAGCCACTTTCCTTTAATCCAGAAATGACTTGTCTGGAGTTCAATGTATCTTTAAACAAAGCCGTTTCAGTTAATTCAATTTCAATTAAATGCGCGGGAACTTTATACAGAGACAAACAATTCACTAAAGCATCCACTAAATCAAGGCTTCTCAATTGTACCGCAGAGACATTAATTGACATTGTGTAAGGTTCTTTGACCCCCATGTTCCATTTAGCTAAAGTAGAAATTGCTTTCTCAAGCACCCACACACCAATAGGAATAATTTGCTGTGTTTCCTCTGCTACTTGAATAAAATCATCAGGCATTCTAACAATACCATCAACCTGCCAGCGGATAAGTGCTTCAAACCCTTTCACTCGATCACTATGAGGTTCTAGAACAGGTTGATAAAAAAGTTCAAACTGTTCCTTGTCAAGGGCGACTCTAAGCTCAATTTCTGTTTTTAATCGATTATGGAATTTTTCTTGCATTTTGTTTTCAAAGAAACAAGCTTGATTACGACCCCATTTTTTAGCTCTATACATAGCAATATCAGCATGCTTAAATAATTCTTCGCTGCTTTCATTATCATTAACATGTATCGCAATACCTATACTGACGGTAGAGTAAATTAAAGTCGACGCAATTTCTAAAGGTTCCTGCATTGCTTTGATGATACGCTGAGCAACAATACTTGCATGTTCACTACTTTCAATATCAGTCAACGTAATCGCAAATTCATCTCCCCCTAATCGAGCAAAAAGTTCATTTCCTCTTAAGCAAGACTTAATGGTGGCAACTGTTTTTTGAAGAAAAATATCACCCGTATCATGACCAAAATTATCATTAATCAGCTTGAAGTTATCGAGATCTAATAATAAAAGCGCTAGGGTATTATTTTTCCTACGGTTATTAGCAATGGCTAGTTTTAATGATTCATCAAAAAAATAACGATTAGGTAGGCTAGTTAAGGAGTCTGTTTCTGCCAGAACTTTAACTTTTTGATATGTTTCAAATAATTTATTTTCTAATTCATGTCTAGCGGCTGAATGCAGGATAGCTCGGCTTAATTTTTTTTCTGATATTTCAGATTTTATTAAAAAATCTTGCGCTCCCGCTTTAATACACTTAAGTGCTAATACTTCATCTTCAGAGGTACTCATCATAACAATGGCGGTATTTGAGCTTTTAGGTTCCCTTCTAATTTCCACAATCATTTCAATGCCATCACGCATAGGCAAATTATAATCAAGCAATATGACATCAAAATTATTGTCGGCATATAGCTTCAGACCTTGGTCAACGCTCATTGCCTCAGTGATATTTACTGTTAAGTTGCTTTTTTTTAAGGTGCGGGTAATGACAGCCCTATCTACAGTATCATCATCGACTAACAGTATATCCATTAAATTTCCTTAACACTTTGTACAACAAAATCAGGTTTCCCCTTTATTCTATGGAATGAACCTTAATATATATTTTTCAATATTTATTAGTTCGATATTTTTTACAAAAACATCAATTATTTAAATAATCAGTGTAGACCATATATATCATTTGCATTAAAAAGTGTTAACAAAAAAATAACTTATAGTTGAGAAACTCGTATTAAACTGTGTAAATGTCCAAAGCCATTTTCATCCAATTCTACATGTCCCACGGAAGAAGTAACAAAGGCAGGAACCCCTGCTTCTGGAGCAAGCTCACCAACAATGTAACCCACTAAAGGTAAATGAGAAACAATCAGCAAAGATTCAACCCCACTTGCTTGTAACGCGAGAATTTCATTTACCGACTTAATGGCACTACCACTCGGTGTTAAAGACTTAATGGTTTGCACATTAGATACTTCGGGGAAAAAGGGACGCACCGACTCCCAAGTTTGCTGAGCTCGCAAATAAGGGCTGACCATAACAGCATCAAAAATAATATTTTGCTTCGCTAGGCTACTTGCCATTTTTTCTGATTCTGCTCGGCCAAGCGCAGTTAACGCACGCTCTGAATCGGAGTTTGCCATCATCTCAGCTTGCCCATGGCGCATAATATATATTTGCATCTATCTTCTCCAAATAATCACTCCGAAGGCGAGGACCTGTTCATTGTAAAAATAAACTCGAAAGATCAACAGCCCCTAATCCAAAGCATTTGTATTTTTATATCGATGAAAGTAGTAAACGCATTACCAGTAGTCGGTTAGCGCTAATAAAAAGAATAAAAAAAGCTTTCTAAAATTAATTAGAAAGCTTATCAACTTTTACTTCGCATCTATACTATTTATTTCAATCTTCGACGGGAGTATTACCTGTCATTTTTAAAATTGCGCTAGCAACAACAAAAACACCAATAAATCCACCGAAAAATATCACAGGCATTGCAGCATAGCCTAATGTGTGCCAAATAATTGATTCTAATGCGCTCATATTTATATCCTTTAGCCGTTAAAACATATTGTGATTTGTTAATAATACGTAAACAAATAAAAAAAAACCTGTTCGAAATCATAAAAATTTAGTTCAATAAATAAATTAGGGAACTTTATTAACGTTTAACTGCCTGTTAATATTACGTTATTATTATTCAATAATTTCTCAAAATAATACTTTAAGAAGAATTATAACATGGCAAAACAACAACTTGACGCTCTCCGCGTCTACCTTAATAAAATGATTTTAGGACAAAGTGAACTGGTTGACGGTTTATTAATTGCGCTGTTAGCCGATGGACATATTTTAGTAGAAAGTCCTCCGGGCCTTGCTAAAACACGCGCAATTAATGCGCTTTCTGACGGCATTGAAGGCGACTTTCACCGCATCCAATTTACGCCAGATCTATTACCTTCTGATTTAACTGGCACTGATATTTTCCGCCAAGAAACGGGAGAGTTCATTTTTGAGAAAGGCCCACTCTTCCATAACTTAATTTTAGCAGATGAAATCAATCGTGCTCCTGCAAAAGTACAATCCGCATTATTAGAAGCAATGGCAGAGCATCAGATTACCGTAGGTAAAACAACTTACAAACTACCAGAGTTATTTCTTGTGATGGCCACTCAAAATCCGCTCGAGCAAGAAGGCACTTACCCATTACCGGAGGCACAACTAGATCGTTTCATTATGCATTTGGAACTTGATTACCCTGATGCAGCCACTGAAAAAGAAATTTTAGCGCTTAATCACAAAGAAATTTTGAAACAGAAAGTAGCTGAAGTAACACCATTGCTTAATGAACAAATATTTGCCATTCGAGAAGAGGTTATGAACATCAATATTGCACCGCATTTAGAGCAATATCTTATTGATTTAATCATTGCCACACGTCAACCTGAACGCTTTGGTACACAACTTAAAGAATGGATCAGTTATGGCGCAAGTCCACGCGCAACATTGGCGTTAATGCGGACAGCGAAAGCACGAGCATGGCTAGATAACCGTGACTATGTGATGCCTGATGATATTATTCATAACCTGTATCCGGTATTGCGTCATCGTTTGATATTAAGTTATGAAGCAGAAGCACAAGGCATTAATGCCAATCAAGTGATTAAAGAAATTATTAACCAAGTGGCCCTTCCAGCTTAATGAGTATTGAACTTTTTAATAATACCCCTTATCAAACAGGGGTCGATGTACACCTCGATGAATTGCTAAGTTATAAGCAACAAGAGAAATTACAACTTCAACCCAAAGCAACGGCAGCTTATCAGCAATTAGCGGGTAACTATTTAGCGAAAGTTAAAGGCCGAGGTATGGAATTTGCTGAAGTACGCCACTATCAAGCAGGAGACGATGTTCGCACGATTGATTGGTCGGTGACAGCCCGAACGGGCAAAGCACATACTAAGTTATTCCATGAAGAAAAAGAGCGTCCTGTTTTTATTCTATTGGATCTCTCTGACAGCATGATCTTTGGTAGCCAATTTGTTTTTAAATCGGTACAGGCTTGCCATTTGGCTTCTTTATTGAGCTGGCAAGCAAAGCAACGTGGTGACCGTTTAGGCGGAATTGTTTTTAATCAACAACAAGCGTCTGAGTTAAAACCAACAGGACGTAGCAAAGGGTTAATGCGTTTTTTACATCAAAGCCAACAATTGTGTGTCGCACAACCTTTTAAAACTAACGATCAGCAACAGTCATTACAGTTGCAGCTAAAGCGTTTATCTCGATTAGTTCAAACAGGCAGTCAAATCCATTTAATCAGTGACTTTTCGCAACTTGATGATTCTCACTCCGGTAACAGTGCTCAAAAATTATTAACATTGATTAATCGCCATAACCAAATTAATGCTTGGCAAATCAGTGATCCTTTAGAGCAAACGTTGCCTAAAAATGCTCTCAAAAACCAACTGCAAATTAATAGTTTAAATGGGAATGGATTTTTTAAACAAGGTGCTTCGGATACTTATCAAATGGCGGCGTCAGAACGTCAACAAAAAATACAACAGACAATGATAAAGCACGGGATCCCGCTTTATAAAGTCTGTGCATCGTTACCTTTAATGGAGCAGTTTCATGTCCCCGCTCGCTAATCAAGATCCCTTAGCACAACTTAACGATATTATTGCCCTGACGCCACCGAGTTGGTTTCCTCCGGCGCTCATATACTGGCTATTATTATTGGCTAGCATTGTTGCGTTAGTCTTTGCTTATTACCTTATTAAAAAATTAAAAATACAAAAACAGCAGCAAAAATCACAGTTGCTTCAACTTCAGCAATTACAACAACAAAATGCAGATTTCATTACGCTTAATCAATTACTTAAAGGGTGCGCTTTAAACTATTTTTCTCGCCAAGAAGTTGCCTCACTGCACGGTGAAAGATGGTTTGATTTCCTACAAAAACATGCAACATTTACACTCTTTAATAATAAACAAGACTTTATGCGCCGTTTATACCAAAACCAAGAAACAAGCGCGAGTAACAATGATTTTTCTGATGCTAAACGTTGGATAATCGAATTACCAAAACAAATAAAAAAGCATAATCAGAAACAGGAAATAAAAGATGTTTGAATTTACCCATCTTTGGATTTTTATTCTCTTACCATTACCTCTGTTAGCCCGATATTTTTTAAAAGCGCAACAGCGAGACTTTACCCAAGTATGGATCCCGTTAGCGCAAGGCATAACAACACAATATTCGGACACCCAAAAAAACACCTTAAATGCCTTTATTCCATGGTTAGTATGGTTTTTATTACTTTGCACATTAGCCAAACCGATATGGTTTGCCGACCCCATTCGTTTGCAACAAGAAAGTCGAGATATGATTGTCTCTTTAGATCTGTCAGGCAGTATGCAAGAAGTTGATATGCAACTAGATGGTAAAACGGTGGATCGTTTAACCTTAGTAAAAGATTTATTAAATGATTTTATCGCGTTACGGCACGGAGACCGATTAGGTTTAATACTGTTTGCCGATCATGCCTATTTACAAACCCCGCTTACCTTCGATTTAAAAACCATTACCGAAATGGTTGCCGAAACAGAGCTCGGACTAGTTGGTCAAAAAACCGCCATAGGGGAATCAATTGCCCTAGCCATAAAACGCTTTGTTGAAAATAAAAATGAGCAACGAGTACTCATTTTATTAACCGACGGTGCTAATACAGCGGGCGTTATTGACCCCATGCAAGCAGCTAAACAAGCAGCCAAAAACAATATCACTATCTACACCATTGGTATTGGTGCAGATGAAATGATCCGCAAAAGCTTTTTTGGTAACCAACGCGTTAACCCTTCCAGAGAATTAGACGAAATAAGCTTAACTGAGATTGCAAAAATAACAGGGGGGCAATACTTTCGAGCACGTAATCAAGAAGAATTACAAAAAATATATCAACAATTGAATTTATTAGAGCCCATTGAAAGTGATTTTCTAGAGTTTAGACCCGAAAAAAACCTTTTTTATTGGCCATTATCATTGGCTTTATTAATCATTGTATTATTTAAACTCTATTTAACTTTAAGGGGGCGTTATGCTGCCTGAAACGAGCTTTATGCCACTTGAATTTTTACGTCCACTTTGGTTATTAGGATTAATTGCTCTGCTAATATTTTCATTGTTGCAATATAAGCAAAGTAAAAAAACAGGTAATCAATCATTAATTGCGCCTCACTTAAGTGGCAATATTGTCAGTAAAGCATCGCACTCAAAAAGGCATATGCTTGCTTTATATAGCTTACTCGCGATTGCTTGTCTCGCCCTATCTGGGCCGACAATTCGCAGTATTGATATGCCAGTTTATGAAATGGAAAAAGCACAAGTCATTGTGTTTGATCTGAGTTACTCCATGTATGCGACGGATATAAAACCTAATCGGCTAGGGCAAGCAAAATTCAAAGCCATTGATCTTATTAAGCAGTGGAGTGAAGGAGAAAAAGCAATGATCGCCTACGCAGGGGATGCTTTTACCGTTGCACCACTGACTCGAGATGGCAACGCGATTATTAACCATATTCCTCATCTAAGCCCTGATATCATGCCCGTACGAGGCTCTCGTGCAGATTTAGCCTTAGCAAAAGCGATTGAGTTATTAAAAAATGCCGGTTATTCACAAGGTCATATTGTTTTTATCACTGATGATATTAGTAAAACACATGCCAACACGATGATAGATATGTTAAAAGATGAAAATTGGATAGTGTCTATTTTAGCCGTCGCAACATCACAAGGCGCACCAATTACTTTATCTGATGGTTCACTACTAAAAAGCGCTTCACAGGAAATTATCGTACCAAAACTATCCGCACAACCCTTTTATGATATTGCCAAGGCCAGCCATGGTTTATATCTTAACAGCCAAAATAATAGTAACGATATTAATCAGCTTGGAAAATATTTCGACGATTTCCAAAAAAATGAAAAACGTGAAAATGAATCAAATTCAGCATCATCGGACCAATTTTCTATTGATGATGGTTATTGGTTAAGTTTTTTATTATTGCCACTATTTTTATTATTATTTAGAAAAGGTGTTTTTTTTGCTTTTTTAATAGCCGTTTATTTACCATTAACCAGTTCTCCACTTGAAGCAGCCGAAACCTCCTCTGAGAAAGAGACAACAAGTTCAATCTGGAAAAATAATGAGCAGAATGCCTTTGATGCTTATCAAAATGGCGACTACCAAACAGCCAGCGAATTGTATGTCAGTCCCTTAGAGCAAGGAAGTGCTTTGTATAAAAATAAACAATTTGAACAAGCATTAGAACAGTTTACCAAAGCGAATGAGTTAACCCCAAATAACGCAGATGCATTATATAACCAAGGTAATAGCTTTGCTCAGTTGCAACAGCTTGATAAAGCCATTGAAGCCTACGATAAAGCCTTAGCGATTCAACCAGACATGAAACAAGCCAGTGAAAACAAAACACTGATTGAGCATATTAAAAAACAACAAGAACAAAAACAGCAAAACCAAGATCAAAAA
>TARA_R110001583_G_scaffold11613_9_pt1 | contig 70350 bp, 72 predicted proteins | sample TARA_R110001583 | Tara Oceans TARA_R110001583 (sample SAMEA4398432) | marine metagenome | biome: Polar Biome; feature: [MES] marine water layer (ENVO:01000295) within the mesopelagic zone...; material: water (ENVO:00002006), including particulate matter (ENVO:01000060) such as...... | reverse complement strand
AAAACCACTGTCAATAAAAATCAACCTGCCTCGCTGAGCGAAGACAAATTCAAATTATCCGAAAAATCAGAATGAACATAAGCAACGATTAATCTCCATTTAATGAAACGATTACAATAAGCACTGAACTCTTCAAAATAACGCGGTAAGATACAAAGTATTAACATTTATTCTTATTGACCTTGGTATAAACATTATGACAAATCGACTACCTCAGAAAAATAACTCGACTGTAGCTGCTATACCTACTACACCAACGCCTATTATATCTACGTTAGGCGATCTAGCTAAGTTGGCAAATTATTCCCTTATGGACACACTTAACTGTGATCCTGATGCGACAGAAAACGGTGCTGACTACGCACCACGACAAGTTTTTTCTGGCCATTATGTCCCTGTTAATCCAACACCGATTAAAGACCCTGAATATGTTGCGCACAGTAAACCTTTTTTTGCTGAGCTTGGTTTAGCTGACAGTATGGCTGAGTCTGCCGATTTCATGCGCATGTTCTCCGGCGACATTTCTCAGGTGCCTGAGCCGATGCGCAAGGTCGGTTGGGCGACGGGATATGCACTTTCGATTTGCGGTACTGAATACACTTATCAATGTCCGTTTCAAACTGGTAACGGATATGGGGATGGGCGTGCCATTTCTGTACTTGAGGCAGTTATCAAGGGTCAACGCTGGGAAATGCAGCTCAAAGGCGGCGGCCGCACACCTTATTGCCGTGGTGCGGACGGTCGCGCAGTTTTACGATCTAGCATCCGCGAGTTTTTGGCTCAGGAACACATGCACGCTCTTGGTGTCTCTACATCACGGTCGTTGAGTTTGTATGTTTCCAAAACGGAAGCGGCAAAACGTGCGTGGTACTCGGAGGGTTCGCGTTCGGAGAATCCCGACATGATGATATATGAAGCGGTTGCTATCTCAACACGTGTCGCTCCGTCTTTTATCCGCGTCGGTCAACTCGAACTTTTTGCTCGCCGTACCCGTAAAGATGGACATTTTGACGAACAGCTTAACGCGATGCAAGAGCTCGAAAAAATAGTGTTACATTTAATTGATCGTGAGTACGCTGACGTTGTCGATAGCCAGCTCAGTACGCCTGAAAAAGTGCTGTTATTGGCGCGTGAGTTTCAAAGTCGCCTGACGTCACTAATAGCGAACTGGATCCGCGTTGGTTTTTGCCAAGGTAACTTCAACAGTGATAACTGCGCAGCGGGTGGTTTTACGCTTGATTATGGTCCTTTTGGCTTTTGTGATGTGTTTAATCCGTATTATCAACCTTGGACAGGGGGCGGTAATCACTACTCGTTTATGAACCAACCTAAAGCAGCGCAAAGCAACTTCGAGACTTTTTGTTCGGCGTTACGACCGTTACTAGTGGCTCATCAGGATTATTTGCTAATACTCGACCAGATTGAAAGTGAATTTTCGACAGTTATGCACTCGGAAATGCAAAGTATGTGGGCTGCCAAGCTGGGATTTAGCACGTTAAACACTGCTTCTCATCAGGCTCTGCTTAATCAGCTACAAACTCTGATGATGAAAACACCTGTTGATTATACTATTTTCTTTCGAGAGCTATCGTCGATACCTAAGGACATTCGTCCACTCAAAAAAAGCTTTTACAATAGCGAACGTAATACTTTAAATAAGAAAGTGGTAAACGAGTCAGTTTCCCATCAGACGGAGACGCGATGGATAGAATGGTTTGCAATATGGAAAACACTGCTCAACAGCGACTGCGATGCAAATGCCAGAACTCTTGAAGAAGCCTCTAGGCAGATGAAGTCGGTTAATCCAAAATACATTTTACGAGAATGGTTTGTTAAGCCTGCTTATCAGCAAGCAAGCGTTGGCAATTATGCTTTAATTCGAGAATTGCAGGAGGTGATGACACAGCCATATGCAGAACAGTCTCAGGAAGTAGAAGATAAATACTATCGATTGAAACCGCTTGAGTTCTTTGATGTAGGGGGCATATCACATCTTAGTTGCTCGTCGTAACCGTTTAAACGGAGTAGGGTACACTTACACATTAAATTTAAGAATATCAATTGGTTACTAAATAAAGCTGTGCTCAATGTGGCTACAATTCCCACCGTTGCAAAAGATGGTGGACATAGATTGAATTCACCCAACAAAAAGTGCAGGCCATATATGTCCAGTTCCTACCGTTTCTAATTACACCACCAAGATCAAACAAACCTAGCAATGAAATCATTTCATAATGCTAGGCTTGTTTATTTGTAGTAACTGAATAAAGCGATTATAAGCTTTCTGTGAAAGTACGTGTTAATACATCTTGTTGTTGCTCAGGTGTTAATGAGTTAAAACGTACTGCGTAACCTGATACACGGATAGTTAGTTGCGGGTATTTTTCAGGGTGTTTAACGGCATCTTCTAATGTTTCACGACGTAATACGTTCACATTTAAGTGTTGTCCACCTTCCTGTGCTTTTGGCGCTTCAATCGCTACTTCTTTATATTTAATATCACCAAGCTCAGCTAAAGAAACAACTTGATCTTCGGCGTATGCATTGTCTTTTACACATAAACAACGTGCTTGCGCATTTTCTTGATCTAACAACCAAAACGAGTTTAATAACGCTGCGTTATCTGATTGAGTAATTTGGATACCTAAAGTCATGGTGCTTCCTTAATTTTATTTAATACTTAATTTTATTTATTAAGCACAGTGTGCAATAAATAATATTTAATGCTGCTGGGTAATTAATCTACTTATGATTATATGCTGCTTGAGTGCGATGTAAACCACTATTCACCTACTTTAATAGTGGTTTATTTGTGTTGTTATTGAGCAATATCAAGGAAGTTTTGTAACTGATTGTTTTTCATTGAAATTGTTTTGTTACTTAAATGTAAAGGATAAAGTTTATATTTAACAATTGCTTATGTGTTATATTTTATTTTTAAAAATTACTTAATGGTGGATACTCATGTCTTGGTCTGATTTTATAGAAAAACAACAACAGCAAGGTTACTTTAAACAATTACAGTTGTTTATTGACCAAGAAATTGCGGCGGGAAAAACAATATATCCAGAGTCTAAAAATCGTTTTAATGCTTTTTCATTAACCGAATTAAATGATATTAAAGTGGTGATTTTGGGACAAGATCCTTACCACGGAGAAGGGCAAGCGCATGGGTTGAGTTTTTCTGTACCCAAAGGAATTAAATTACCGCCTTCTTTACGTAATATATATAAAGAATTGGCTGATGATTTATCTTGGTCTACTGTGCCTAAAAATGGAGATTTAACAGGGTGGGCGAAACAAGGAGTGTTATTGATTAATGCAGTATTATCCGTTGAACAGAGTAATGCAGGTAGCCATGCAAAACAAGGTTGGGAGCAATTTACGGATAATGTGATTGAGCATATTAATGATAACACGGAGGGGGTGGTGTTTTTATTATGGGGCAGTTATGCGATTAAAAAATCTCACATGATAGATCAACACAAACATCATATTTTAACTGCTGTACACCCTTCTCCATTATCTGCTTACCGTGGTTTTTTTGGATGCAAACACTTTTCAAAAACCAATAAATTGCTCGCTGAACAAGGAAAAGAGATTATCAATTGGAAAATATCTTCTCAAATTTAAATACAATAAATGTGGAACATCAACAAGTCCTAAACCAAATTACTCTGAGATGTTTTTTCTTTTATTGTCGGTTTATGTGACGTTTTGGGATTATAAAATCGATAAGTGTTTTTGCCCATGGCCTTAGCTTCATACATTGCAGTATCTGCATTTTTTAATAGTTCAGCTGCATTTTCTCCACACTCAGATGCCATTGCTATACCGATACTGCTGCCGATTAAAAAATCAGACTCTGCGATTGTAAAAGGGGAACTGAATGCGTTAAGTATTCTGCGTGCAACATGTTCCGCGGCATTACGGTCTTTTATACCTTTTAAAATGATAGTGAACTCATCACCGCCTAAACGGGCAACATGATGTTGCAATGAATTAGATATGCTCTCTATATGATCTATTTTATCTTCTGCTCGTAACACGTTATTGAGGCGGCTAGCGACTGAAATTAACAATGAATCACCAACGCCATGACCATTCTTATCATTAACATCTTTAAACCCATCTAAATCAATAAACAATAAGGCGATTTCAGGCCTTTCTGCATTTGTATCATTGTATTGATGAGCGAGAACGTCTGTAAACTGGCGTCGATTTGGTAATTGAGTGAGACTATCTAGGTAGGCTATATCATGCACTTTCTGTTTTTGTTCGATCAAGCTTAACCCCATTTTTTTTATGGTAGCGGCAAGATCGTTTAATTCATCATTGGATTTTGACTCAAGTATCCATATTCCATCGCTACCCATTTTTTTAGCTGCAATACTTAATCTCAGAATAGGGATGACAAGTTGTTTGTTTAATATCCAAAACAGTATCAGCGCACTACAAATTATTAACAATAATGAGTTTTGGATAGAAGTATAAAGCATATTCTTTAATAAAGGATTTAACTCTGATTTAGACCATCCAATGCTGAAGAATAGGTTATCCATCACTTTTTTTTGCCCAACAATATATGACTCATTATCAATTGACCACGTTGAAAGTTGAGGTTTGTAATCAAATTCAGATTCATTAAATATTTTTAGCTGATGATTAAACTGTAACATTTTCTCAGTTGTTGTTAATACAGGGATGCCCATTGCATCGTGAATTATTGCAAAACCATTAGTTAGCAAACTATTGTTTTTCAATAAAGAAGCAATGAAACTAAAGTCAGTTTTAATAATAAGGTAACCCTTGATTTTTTTTGGGGTTGTTGCAGACTGCTCTATTGTATTTCTTTGGTAAATTTTTCTGGCTGAAATCAATGTCCATTTACCTGTATCGGGGTTTATCAGGGTATTAATTTCAACATCGGACTCGGATTTAACGATATTTTTGAAGTAATCGGTATCTTGTTCTTCGTCAGTTACATTGGCAGCTCCATTACGCATCAACGAAACTTCCTCATAACCATCCGGCATTATTAAGCTTATCTCAATGTATTCAGGATGAGCATTTATAAACGAGGAGAACTCTTTTACTAATACTTTATGCATGACGTTAAAACGTATACTTTCATCTTCGGTTAAAAGGTATCGATTGAGAATGACACTTTGAGAAAAAATGGCGCTATTAGCCGTTACAGAAGTTAACTGAGCATCCAACGCATTTTGTACCAGCATAATAGATTCGTTTATTTGACCCTTAATTTTATCGCCAAAATACTGCTGATAAAGTATAAAAGAAGGTATTAACAGCACAATAATTTGCAGTAATATAATAGGTAAAATGGTCAGTGCTATTTTGGGTCTAAGGTGCATATTAGTAATACCAATTTTATTAATTATCTAGTTAAAATTCTGCAGAAAAATAAGGCTTTCACGTAACATTCTCAGCTTTAGCCAAAGCTGATTTTTATTCTAAGTTTGACATAATTGCATGTTGTTTTTTTATTGTACGTGGTGGCAGTGATTGTTCTATTTCAGAGTGCTCGAGTGCAATTTTGTTTGGATATATTAGCGGGTTATTCAGAAACTCTACTGGTAAAAACCTTTCAGCATCCTGGTTAGGGGTTGCAGCAAAAAGGTACAAGGCATTTTTAGCTGCCTGTTCAGGTTGGTTAATAAAATTAATAAACTGATGCGCTAAACCTGGATTTTTTGCTTTTGCTGATAAACATATATGATCAACCCAAATTGCACCTCCTTCTTTAGGTAATACATATTCAATACGCGCATCGAAATCTTGTAACATTAATGCATCACTATTATAAGTTAGAATGGCACTGACCTCCCCGGAGACTAGTTTAGAGCTTTCTACATCCACAACAACGTCAGAATAACCTGCAACCGAAGGGGCTTGAGCTAGTAATAGTTGACGCGCCTGTTCAAGTTCTTTGTTGCTACTACTACTCATAGAATAACCTAAAGACTTTAGCGCCATACCAACCACCTCTTTAGAGTTGCTTGACATGAGTATTTTCCCTTGTAATTCAGGGGCAGGATCAAAGAACTGTTTCCAGCTAGTGAGCGGAGCTGGCACTATATCTTTGCGGTAAGCAATGCCGGTCGATCCCCAAAAATAAGGAGCACAGGTATTAAGCATATTTTCCGATTTAGACAAACCAGGTAACTTGAGCTTGTTGAGATTAGGGGCATCGGCAATATTAAAAGAAGTGATCCAGTTAAGCTTCTGGTAAGAAGGTATATTAGGTCCATTAACTAATATAAGGTCATAGCCATTTGCTCCAGAGCTTACTAATACTTCATCGCGGGCATCATCAGAGTCATAATAAACAAAATTGACTTTTGCTTTGTATTTAGCTTCAAATTCAGTCACCACCTCCTTATTAATATAATCTCCCCAAGTCAGAAAGGTAAGTTTAGTTGTGGAGATAGAGGATTGGGAAGCCAATGCAAAAATGGGATTAAATAACCCCGTGATTAAAGTTGTGGTAACAAGTAAGTTTTTGATTACTTTTGGAGCTATAACTAAAATAATATTATGCATAGATTAAGTCCATTTTTATTAATCCCTGTACACGATAAGTTATTCAGTAAGCAGATAGTCATTCAGTAAGCAGATAGTCATTATCACTTAATCGTATTTACTAATTGGTTTCATGATGAATATTTTATGATTTATCTATGAACTACTGTAAGTAATGGTTATGTTATTTATTATAGTGATTTAAACATAAGTAAATATTAATTAGTTTATGGAGAATTACATTTTTTGGTTTTAATAGCAATTATCTATATGATTTACTCACTAAAGTTTAGTGTTGCTTATTATAATACCACCTAATTGGTATTAAAATTAGCATGTTGTGTTTAACGCTTATTAAAAGCCAAAAATGGCATTTTTAGTAACATAACCATTGTGATAGCTTGTAGTTAAATAAAATATCTCAAGTAATAAAGTGTTTATCTACTGTTGTTATTCGTATCCTTAACTTTTAGTTTATAAATTTAAATTTGATTATTTGTTGATTTTGCTCAGTGATTTTTAAAATTAATTCGGTTATAATTTGAACGTAAAACTTATTTTATTAGAGACGGGGCTTAAAATGATTGAAACTATTCAACAAGACCATCGTAATATCATGCAGTTGTTGCAGGTTTTAGATAATAAAATTAGTTTATTAAAAGAAGATAAAGAAATCGATTATCGTCTTATAAAATCTATCATAAGTTACCTTAAAGATTATGCCGATAAATACCATCATCCGATGGAAGATCTGATTTATGATTATTATTTAAAGTACCGTGTTGTGACAGATCAGGTAGCAAATAGATTAGCGGATGATCATCACAAGCTTAAAGTAATGACCAGTGAACTAGATGATTTATTAGGTATGATTTTACTGGATGCAATTATTTCTAAAGAATTATTTATTGAAAAGCTTGAGCAATTTGTCAGTCGGCAGAAATTACATTTAGTGTATGAAGAAAATGAAATATTACCCGCTATTAAAAACAGCTTAACAGCTCATGATTGGGCTCATCTAAATTTACAATGGAAGCACAAACAATATGCTGATCCGTTGTTTGGCAAAAGCATTAGTCAAGAATTTGAATCCTTAGCCGAACGTATTGCTCAACTTTAGTTGTTCAAGAGATGTTATTCGCTTATCTATTTTGCATACCTATCGACCATTTTATTCTTTACGTTTGTAGCAAATAAAAAATAAACACTAAAGGCTCCTTTATTTATAAGTTTCAGTCTAATAAAGCTGTCCTTTTAATGTAAAAGTGTCACTATGCGATTTTACGGAAGGCAGTACTCGCGCATAAAGAAAACTTTTATGGCAATAACCCCCTAGTAGAAAGTAAGTGTTTTTAATTCCTAAATTGATGTTCATATCTTTTATAGGCCGCTATCAAATCGATTAATATTATTAATAAAAATAAAGATTATTTTTATTATAAAAGGGCACCACTTTGCTCGCTATAAACAACTTTAGAGACAATCCTGAAAGTAACTCAATTGATGAGTCTTTGTTTGCACTTATCGCCCAAGGTATTGATAAGCGTGGTTATAGTATTATGCCAACCGCTTTACCTGAAGTTTTAACACATTCTTTATTTACGCATCAACAATTGATGGAAGCCGATAAGTTTAAAAATGCAGGTATCGGGAGGGGTAAAGAGTATTTACAAAATGAGTTTGTAAGAACCGATGCGATTAGCTGGATAACTGGTGAGAGTGAGGCAGGTAAAGACTGGTTAAAATGGATTGCTGGCTTACAAGGTTATTTAAATCGACGTTTGTTCCTGGGATTATTTTCATTTGAGAGTCATTTTGCTCATTATAGCCCAGGCGACTATTACAAACGACATTATGATGCTTTTAAAGGTGAGTCTAACCGCGTGTTATCGATAGTAGTTTATTTTAATAGTCATTGGTTACCAACGGATGGTGGTGAGTTGGTTTTGTATAAAAGTGATCATGATAAAGAGGGGATTAAGGTGGTGCCATTAATGGGTACTGTGGTGGCTTTTTTGAGTGAAGAGTTTCCACATGAAGTCTTAGCAGCAAACCGAGATCGTTATTCTATTGCGGGGTGGTTTAGGGTTAATACATCGGTTACTGACCGCGTTGACCCGCCACGCTAACTTTTATGATTTAACACCGTTACTGATTATCTTATCTAGTTATCATCAATACTTAGCACCGTTATTTATCATCGAATTTTGTACCCTAAGTGATTTAAGGTGCTTGTCATTTATGCTCGTTTCTTTCTGTATATTATGTTTATCTCACTGCTTTTGAATCATAATAAAGTGAGGTAAATGGCTAAAGTGAGATAAATAGAGAAAGTGAAAATAATATAATCTTAAAATGGCGCATAGCTATCCATTATTGTTGTTGGTTGTGTCCAACGTTGCTGCGCATCAATCGCAGTCGATTTAATGTCCTGCGCTGGTAATTGTCCTTGCTTACCAAACAACCAAAATACAAAGTTAGTACGTTGACCGCTGGTGATCGGTTGCGCTGCATGTATCACGTTGCCACGATGTAACATCGCACTACCCGGTTTGAATGTGAGTCCTTTCATTTTTCCTGTTCCCGAGTTTAAAAAGTCGACCGTTGAACCAGTAAACTCTTCACCGGGTAAGTTCAAGTTAATATTCAAAGTGACTGCCGATGCATCCGTGTGCGGGCGTATCGATGCATCGGTATTTGCTTGGTAATGAATTGAAAAAGAAAATGATTGAGTGTCGTACCCCATGATTTCTGGGAATACAAGACGAGCGATCGGACGCATATAAGCATCAATTAGTTCCTTGTAAAAAGCTTGGAAGCTTGGCGCTGCAAGGTATCCCTCTGAACGACTATCTAACATTGCTCCTCGACGGTTAAGCACAATTCCGTAGGGTGGGCGTAATGGGATTTGAGCGTTCCAAGCACTTTCTAAATAATCCCGTAATACTGATAAACGCTCTGGATTGAAAAACTGTAACTGGAAAACACCTGGTCCTACTTCTTCTAACAAATCATGGATTGCGAGCTCTTTTGTTGGATCTTGCCATGCTTCCATTATCGCTTTGTGTAAGCGTTTATCGAGTAATGAACTGTCCAGAGGAGATGTATTAGCTTGCACTGTTTGATCCCATTCTTTCCATGCATGACTCAGCAAATCATTATTGTTGTTCCAAAATTGTTGTACCGATGGACTACGGTAAAGCATTGCTTCTCGCGAAGGTAGCGTTAAGGCTTGTGCTTGTTGTAACTGATTAAGTGCCATGGTGTTATTTACTCCAAATATATTACTCAAAAATCGCGCTTACCTTGGCGAAAAATGTATTCTATTACACCTGTTTTTCTAAATAAATGCTGCTAATAAGGAAACAGAATCAAGTTTTTGTATATAATTGACAGTTGTTATTTGTTCATCGTCTGTACAAGTTTTTATTGCGAAGATGGCAATGCTATCGACAATGACACTATAACGTCATGGGCAATTCCATGACAATAAGGAGAGAAAAGTACTAAAGAGGGCCGTTCCTGCTTATTTTAACTCAAATAATATGAGGGGTAATAATAGTGTTAGAAATTCTGTTGTTTTAAATCGGTATAAAAAATAAACAAATAATTGATAATTTACTTATTTATTCATCTGCCGCCCGTCATTACTGGCTTTTCGATAAAAGCCCCTCTACAATTCGCGCTAATTTCCGTCCTTATTGATCTGCTTTGTTAGCTATTACCAAGGCTTTCACGATTTGAGCAATGATCAACCATCATAAGTAGATAATTCATGACTAATATATCGACCCTATCAAAAAAACGCATTCGCCATGCAAAAGGCCCTTTTGCTATGACCGTTGTTTATAGTTTCACTGGAGCATCTATATTGGCATCAATCATTTTTTCATTGTTATTATTTTTATCGATTGATAATGGATTGTGGATGCAAATTTTGTTTGGCTCATTAGCGGTAATATTTGAGCTCGGGAAGTTTTTTGCTTGGTATGAGTTTGGGGAGCGTTTAGCAAGACGTAATATTAGCGCTGCATTTTCAGCTTTTATTTTTTACAGTATTTTGGCCATTATTTCTATTGGCGGCAGTATTGGTGGCATTAATAGCGCAACCAATACTGCGCAGAGTCACCTTGATGTGCAAAACAATAAAAAAGCCGCATTTGACTTTCAAATAGCCGCCATTGATAAACAGATTGCACTTAATAATGTTGCCGCAGAAAAGTATATCGAGTTGAATCGTATCGTCACTGGTGTCGCGCGTATTCAAAAAGAGAATACCCAATTGCGTGAACAGCAGTTAGCACTGGCTATAAAACGTGATAAACAACCTGTTGCAAACCAAGGCTCTGTATTAGGGTTAATCGCTAGTGTAGCGACCGCATTGAATATAGAGAACAAAACGGCACAATTATCATTAGTGATTTTTCTGTCGGTTTTATTAGACTTATTTGCAGCTTTTTTTGTTGGGTTAATTGGTGAAGAGCTACGCTTCTCTCGTACTTTAAAACTACAACAAGCAGAGCAAGGTAAAGCATTGTTAAGTGAGCAAACTAATCTTGCTATCAATAATAAGCAAAATGAGCAGCAAGTGGCTGCGATATCTCGTAGTGAAGGCTTATTACTACAAGCTATTTCATTGCTCAATAGCGGGACGGTACGCTGTTCAAAAAAAGCATTATCAGACAAGTTAACGTTGAATACTGAAGATACGGATCACCTATTTACTACTTTATTAGCACAGGGATTGATCAGACAAAAAGCGAATCGCCATTTTGTTTGGGAAGGTGAAGATGGGCAAAAAAATAATAAAAAAAAGGTGGCACAGAAAACGTCCCCTATGCTTGAAAAAGCGGCCTAATCAATCGCTGCATCTGTTGTAAATCGCGATATCTCTTTTTCATAATAATTGTGACCCAATTTGCTTGTATTGGGTCACCGTGATTGAAAAAGAGGCTAGCTAAAGGCACTTAGTTATGATTCATTATGCTTTGCTAATAAGACTGAGATCAGTCACAACACATTAAAGGCGATATTTCTCTTTATTTCGTTACTTGCTTTTAATCCGTTTATAATGATAATTTTTGTAATGCATCAATAATATCAGCAGGTTCAGATCGCGTGCGGTAATCGACGTCTACAAAGCGCCATGTCACTTCGCCTGCACTGTTGAGTACAAAAGTTGCTGGAATGGGCATGATGCTGCCATTGCCGTTATTGATTGCTTCTAAGTCTAGCTTACGATCAACACGCATATGCTCTAGCATAAATTCAGGTACTACCCACGCAACCCCAAATTTTGCCGCAACTTTTGCATTTTGGTCAGACAATACAATAAAGTCCATTGCACTGATTTCATCTTTTGACAATGAACCATCAGGCACTTGTGGGCTGATTGCAATTAATTCTGCACCTAAACCGTGAATCTCACCTAATTTTTCTTGTAACGCTCTAAGCTGTAAGTTGCAATAAGGGCACCAGCTACCACGATAAAAAGTAACTACAACAGGGCCTTTTGTTAGTAAATCATCTAACGAAACTGACTTACCTTGTTGATTTGGTAATTCGAAACGAGGTGCTTGTGCCCCCAGTTTAATTGCATCATTGCCTTGTTGGAAAGCTTTTGCTTGAGCAATAACGTCATCGATACCTTTCATAAAGTCAGGATTAGCCTGTCTGCCTGCTTCAATTTTAGCGTCGGTTTGTTGTTTTAATGTGGTCATGCTGTTGCTCCTAGCGTGTTAATGGGACGAATGTTTACTTTTATTCTCATATTGCATTCTGAGACAAGAACTTTAATAATAGAACAAGTGTTCAACAAACTATCAGTATGCGATGGAAAAAACAATGATGTTGTGAGCGATTATTCTTCTGAGTAGGGGGGATAAGGGGGCATCATTACATTAGATATTGAATTTTATTTTATCTAAGCGACTGAATTAAAGTTATTTTTTGGTTGTGAAACGATTTTAAATTGAGCAGAATTCAATGACTTCACTTTCATAAAGTCATTGATGTGATCCATTTTGAAAGGTACTTCCTACAATTGCTTATGATCTAAACTAGATGCTTAAAGTCGGCGCTATAAAACCCAGAATATACAATCAATATAGCTGCAATAATGTACAAAATTATGCAGTATTTCGATTGTATATTATGTTGTTAGTTTATACTTTAACTTTAACTTTAACTTTAAGCTTATGCTAAGTTCTCATTTGCTTTTGGTTTACGTTTAAATATTCTTTTTATTTGCGACCAACGGCTGATTAACATAGCCATAAATATAAGACTACAACCAAATATTTGTCCTAAGTTCATTACTTCATTAAACCAAAATACTGCAAAAATTGCCGCCCATACTGGCTCTAAATTCATGATCACCGCAGCATGGCTTACTGGGGTTAGGCCCATCGCATACATTTGTAAAAAGTAACGTAAGCTAGTCGCTAATAAAGCACTGGCTAAAAACCAGCCTGCTATATCGAGGCTGAAACTTTGTGGTAGTGACTCTGTTAATAAAGAAACAATAAACAGTAAAATACCTGCGCTAGTTAATTGAACACTGGTTAATACCAATGCAGGTGTACGCATTAAAAAACGAGATAACAGGTTAAGCTGAAATGCAACACCGATTGCGGTGCCTAAAAAATACAAGTGTGAAACTTCAAAATGAAAGCCGTTACTAAGTGCTAAAAAACCTAAACCGGTAATCGCAAAAGGTAAGGCTACCCAAATACTTGTTGGTGGGTGATCCCCAAACATGAAGCGGCCTATGAAGGGGACAAAAACGACTCCAAGACAAGTAATAAAAGCCCCCACACCAAGATTTGAACTTTGATAAAGCCCCATTATCCAAGACAGCATAGAGAGACCCATGACACCTCCGATTAAAATAATCGGCTTGAGTTGCTGCCAGGTAACACCTCGAAAATATCTGCGTCCAAACAACAATAAAACAATGCCACCCAAAAGAAAGCGCATCGATATAAAAAATAAAGGTGGCATACCATTTAATGCTTCTTTTGAAAATATCCAGCCTGCACCTGCTAAAATGGTCACCAGAACTAAAATAAGCTCTGCTTTAAAAGCAAATTTTTTCTCCAAAATATATCCTTACTTAATAAGCGTAATAAAAGCGTGTTTTATAGTGAGAGGAAGAACAACAATAAACTATTTTTACTAAATATATTAGTAATAAATAAAACATTGTTTCGTTTTTAGAATAGATATTAAAAATAAACTCTTTGTTGTTTAGTTTCAACAACAAGTTGTTAAGAAATAACACCAAATAATTTTAAAACGATAGCTAATGACAAGTACTTATTAATGGGAATGGTCATAACATTACAAATAGGAAATAAGGTTTTAATTACATAAAATAAAACAATCGAAGCCATTTACATATTTTGATTTACGAATTAGTCATTTACTATTATTTTTTAATCCATATGCTCAAAATTACCAATCCATCGATAATTCCATTGCTTATTTTGGTGGTGTATCAGGCCCCAATAAAAAAGATAAGCATTACATGAATAATGCTTATCTTTTTTAATCTTCCATCAACAATTTAACGGCCAAGCCAATCAACACAACACCGGTTAAGCGTTCCATCATGAGTTGAGTTTTACCACCATCAAAGCGTTTCTGTGCTGTCACAATCATACGACTGATAAAAGCTTGCCAACACATTGCAATCACAAAGTGGATCGCTGCCATTAGTAGTGACTGCATGAACGCGGAATACTCTGGGTTAATAAATTGCGGTAAAAATGCCAAGTAGAAAATAGCCGTTTTAGGATTTAACGCGTTTGAAAGTAAACCTTCTCGGAAACTTTTAAGCAGATGAAAACTACCATGAGCGGTTACCTTTTCAGGGCCTTTTATTGCAGCAGAGAAACTGTGCCTTAAACCTTGAGCCCCTAAATATAATATATACAGGGCACCAATCATTTTTACACCTTGGAACAATTGTGGTGACTGTGATAGCAGTAATGAAATGCCTACAGCCGATAATGAGGCATGAAAAAATAAACCACTACAAATACCGATGTTAGTGACAAAACCATCTTTTTCGCCACCTCTGGTGGTATTTCGAATCACTAAAGCAGTATCTAACCCCGGTGTTAAAGTTAAAATGGTAATAGCGATTAAAAACGCTTCGATATGTAAAATAGGCATCAGTAATCCACCAATTGTTTGTTGTTGTAAAGAGTTACGTCTAGTATCACTTGGTGTGTTTCAGCTAGATCATGGAGTTTATTTTCAAGATGAGTTAAATGATTAATGGTTAATGTATTGTTATCTAACTTCCACAGCTGTCGTGAGCCTGAATAGCTAAAATGCAAAATTTGCATTGCTGTTTGGTCACCTTGTTGAGCGGCTTGTTGTATTTTTTTCATGCGTCGATTTATTTTATTTAGGGCCTGTTTTAAGTCCCATACATAACTAACTTCGTAGAAAAAATCATGTGTTTTGAGTTTGGATAATAGGATGAAAACCGTTATTGCAGTGATAACAACACCTAATAAATTCCAATGGAAGTGAGAACCTTCAGGAGAGGGCATGATTAAGATAAGCAATTGGCTGATTGCTAAACTGCCTATGGTTAATAACCCAATACAAGCGAAGATAACTTTATTTAAACGTTTTCGATAACGTTCTGGGTCTATTTCAGTAAGTTGCATAGTGGCAGTTTATTCCTTTAAAAAGAGCAGTCTGATTAATAAGTTTGTATTTAGTGTGATTCCAATACTTATTATTGCAACATTAGTTATAACCTAAGACAGAGATAACTGAAATAGTTTTATTAATTAAATACTTAGGGAAGTGAAAAAAGTTGTTATTGGTAATAACTTTCCATCCAACTTTCTAATATAAGCGCCGCAGAAACACTATCTACTTTACCTTTTTCAAGTGCTTTGTAACCACCCCGTTCAAAAATAAATTCTTTAGCACTGGCGGTGGTTAAGCGTTCATCCTGAAATACTATTTTTGCACCGAATCGACCCGCTAAGCGGTTACCAAATTTTTTAGCGCGTTGAGTGATTGGCTGTTCTGTTCCATCCATATTTAATGGTAAGCCGACAACAATTAAATCAGGTTTCCATTCATTAATAACACTTTCTACTGTGTCCCAGTTTGGAATGCCATCATTGGCTTTGATCGCGGCAATCGGTTGTGCTGTCGCTGTGATCATTTGTCCCGTTGCTACACCGATGCTTTTAGTACCAAAATCAAAGCCTAATAATGAAGTGGGTGCTTTGACCACTTTTGCAGGTTGTGTTGTTTTATCTTCTGGTAACGATATTTCTTGCTCTTGCTCTGATGTCATTGATGTCATTATGCGTGGCCTACGTCGCTACTTAATTGAGAAGGGTCTACACCCAAACGTTGTAATGATTTATTCCAACGTTGCTCTACGGGGGTATTAAAAATAATTTCGTTTTCACAATGGATAGTTAACCATTGATTTTGTTGTATTTCTTGCTCTAGTTGTCCTGAATCCCAACTGGAGTAACCTAAAGCAACCATATATTGCTCGGGTGCGTTTTTAGTGCCTAAACTAGATAAAATCGAGTTCGAATTAGACATCATTAATTGCTCGTTAAGCATGGTACTTTTTGAAATATCAGCTGTTGGGCTATGTAATACAAAACCACGATCCATATCTAGTGGTCCCCCTAGATAAACGGGATCAATCAATGGCGGGTTAGGTTCATAATCAATGCTTTCTGCATTTTCTAACAATTCTTGTAATGTCAGTTTAACCGGGTAGTTAATAATAAACCCCATCGCTCCTTGCTCGTCATGCTCGCACAAGTAAACCACTGAATGCTTGAAGTAGGGGTCCGTTAATGAAGGCATTGCAATTAAAAAGTGATTTTTTAAAGAGCCAATCACTTCAGTTTTTGAAGGGCTCTCAGAATGCAGAGCTTGATTATCTGATTGTGGCTCTGTGACTTCAGCACTAATGTCAGAATCAGCAAAGGGCAGTTTAGTTTTATCTATTGTCATATGATTCTCCATTAGTATTTGGATTTATTGCCATATTGAAAAGCTGGCAATAAATCCAAATTGTATCTATTTAATTTTAGTCAGTATTTATAGCAGCTTTATTTAGCCCCTTTAATGCGTTTTTCAATCGCATCCATTAACTTACCACTAATATTAGTACCATAGGCGTTATCAATCTCTTGAATACAAGTAGGACTGGTAACATTAATTTCTGTTACTTTATCGCCAATCACATCTAGGCCAACAAAAATCAATCCTTTGGCTTTTAATGTTGGACCAATGCTATTTGCAATATGCCAATCTGACTCTGAAAGTGGCTGGGCAACACCAGTACCACCTGCTGCTAGGTTACCACGTGTTTCTCCTTTTGCAGGAATACGTGCTAAACAATAAGGCATTGGCTCACCGTCAACAATCAGAATGCGTTTGTCGCCGGTTTTAATTTCAGGGATAAATGCTTGAGCCATACAATAACGTTGCTCATGCTCTGTTAATGTCTCGATGATCACTCCAACATTACTGTCATTTTCTTTAATGCGGAAAATGGAAGCTCCGCCCATACCATCTAATGGTTTTAAGATAACGTCTTTATGCTTTTGATGGAACTCACGAATTTTTTGAGCACTACGAGTCACTAGAGTGGTGGGTGTAAATTCACTGAACCAAGCGGTATAAAGTTTTTCATTAGCGTCACGTAAACTTTGTGGTTTATTCACGATTAAACAACCTTCAACTTCAGCGCGCTCTAATAAATAAGTTGCGTAGATGTACTCGGTATCAAAAGGAGGATCTTTACGCATTAATACAGCATCAAGATCTGAAAGAGGGTGATCAACTGTTTCTTCTAAATGGTAAAAATTACCAACCTCACGCTGTACTGTTAATTTTTTACTGGTAACAAAACAACGACCATTTTCAAGATACAAGTCCTTCATCTCTATATAATAAAGTTCCCAGCCGCGAGATTGAGCTTCTAATAACATCGCAAAGCTTGAGTCTTTTTTAATGTTGATGTCTGCGATGGGATCCATCACGATGCCAATTTTAATGGTCATATAGTTTCCTATTTAATAAATTATTAAAAGTAAAAAATTAAGCTAAGTCGCCAAAACGACATTGCAACGCTGTAATAGCGGTTAATGCTGCTGTTTCAGTACGTAATACTCGTGGGCCTAATAAGGTTTCAGTAAAGTCTAATGTTTCCGTTAGACTTATTTCATCATCACTTAGGCCACCTTCAGGGCCAATTAATAAACGTACATGCCTGATATCATTAGGTAAAGTATTAATTGAATATTTAGCGCGTGGATGTAAGGTTAATTTACAGCAATCAATCTCGAATTCACACCATTGTGTTAATGCTTGCGTAGAGTGAATGATTGGCACAATATTTCTACCCGATTGCTCGCAAGCTGCAATCGCTATTTTTTGCCATTGTTGCTGTTTTTTTGCCATCCGTTCTGCATTAAGTTTTACACCACAGCGTTCGCTAATTAATGGTGTAATTTCATTTACACCTAGTTCCACTGCTTTTTGTATCACAAATTCCATGCGGTCACCGCGAGAAATAACTTGCCCTAAATGCAGGTGTAAGGGGCTTTCATTATCAGTGCTTTGCAATGACTTTATTGTTGCTTGGCAAGTGCGTTTTTGAACCTCGCTTAAGTGCGCTAAATATTGCCCACCTTGACCGTTAAATAAGGTAATACTATCCCCTACATTTAAACGTAATACGCGTATATGTTGAGTTGCATCATCGGATAGTGTGATGGTGCTATTTTCGGTTAATGGTTGTGGTTCATAGAAACGAGGATTACGCATAAAAGTAACTTTTTGATTGCAAATAAGGGCTAGTATAACGCGAAAAAATTTAATATCACTATCACTTAACCGTGAATTAGCTGTTGTGGCACCGCACTTGGGCATGCTTATTATTTGTTTAAATATATTATTACTAAAGGTAAGACTTAATTGTTGTTTCCTTAATATCAATTAAGCACAGGATATGGGATAATTTTTTACTTTATTTTTCAGTGATCGTTTAGGATTTTGTAATGTACAACTCTAAGTTAAAAAGTATTACCACCGACCCCAAGCGTGGCGTTTATTTCATTGGTACCACTCCTCCTAAACAAGATACTGATCTCGAACTAGTATCAGGCATTGCCGACAAATTAGTAGGGCGATTAGAAGAAATTGATTACGACGGTTTTATTGTTTATGACATTCAAGATGAAACATCTCGTATTGATAAACCGCGTCCTTTTCCATTTAAATTCACTCATGATTCGCGTTTATATTCAAAAATATTACACGATAAAGTAGGTAAGCCAGTGATCACTTATAAAAGTGTTTCACAACGTGATGCCGCTGATTTCACTACTTGGTTATCAGATGCTTGGCATCAATTTTCAGTACGCGATATCGTATTAGTAGGCTCACCTTCATCGGAGGGAGAAATTAAACTTTCACTCGCTGATGCTTATAAAGCATTGCAAGCACACCCTCAAGATTTTTATTTAGGTGGTGTTACAATCGCAGAGCGTCATGTTGCCAAAGGCAATGAACATTTACGATTACGTAATAAGCAAGACCAAGGTTGCGAGTACTTTATTACCCAAGCTGTTTATAACGCACAAGCGACCATTGACTTATTAACGCGTTATGCCAGCGAATGTAGACAGCAAGGTGTTCAACCTAAACGTGTTATTTTGACATTTTCACCTTGTGGTAGTGCTAAGACACTAGAGTTTATTGAATGGTTAGGTATTTCAGTGCCTGAAGCAACATCATTACGTATTTTAGAGTCTGATAATCCGCTAAAAGAATCATTACAAATAAGCCGCAATAACTTCGAGCAAATCCTACAAGCAATATTACCACTGAATATTCCTTTAGGTTTAAATATAGAAAGCTTAACCAATCGCAAAGAAGAGATAGATGCAGCTATATTATTATTTAAACTTCTTAAGGCTACGTTAGATTTAAAACTGGCCGAATCACAACTATAAGTCGACTATAGAATGAGCTTGTCAACCGAACAACAAACAGAAGTGACACGGATAGCAGTATTCGCCGGACAACTTTTACATCAACACGGGGCTGAAAGTCGTTTGATTGAACAAACAACACAGCGCTTTGGTCTTGCACTTGGGGCCGATAATATCGAATTAGCTATCAGCCCTGATGCAATTGTGATCACTAGTTTAGTGGATGGGCATTGTGTGACAACCACAAGACGTTGCAACGACCGAGGTATCAATATGCAAATGGTCTGTGAAGTACAGCGTATTTGTGTGATGTTAGAAAAACAGTTAATTGATGTAAAAGAAGTCAAAAAACGACTACACCGTTTAAAACCCTATAAATATAATCGCTGGTTAGTGGTCATTATGATTGGTTTTTCATGTGCTAGTTTTAGTCATTTCTTTGGTGGTGATAGGGCTGTTTACTGGACTACTTTTGTTGCATCGAGTTGCGCGATGATATTGCGTCAAGAACTTGCTCATCGTCACCATAACCCCTTTGTTAATTTTGCTTTAACTGCTTTTGTGGCGACCACTATTACTTGTTTAGCTTCTGTTTTTGAAGTAGGTGAAAACCCGAAAATAGCGATGGCAGCCAGTGTATTATTACTCGTACCAGGATTCCCTTTGATTAATGCCGTATCAGATATGCTCAAAGGTTATGTGAATATGGGGATTGCACGTTGGGTGTTTTCAACATTATTAGCGATCAGTGTATCGATTGGTATCGTTGCTGCGATAGAGTTAACAGGCGTTTCAGGGTGGGCACTATAATGATCGCATTTTTGGATCTTTTCATCTTATTTGTAACCGATGCTTGGTTTGCTTGGATACCGGCAGTGGGTTTTGCAATGGTATTTAATGTGCCTCGTAAAATGTTAATTTATTGTGCAGCAGGTGGTGCATTTGCGCATAGTTTGCGCTTTTTATTAATGCATTTTAGTTTACCGATTGAATGGGCAACGTTTGTTGCATCTGCAAGTATGGGATTTTTAGGTTTGTATTGGTCACGTAAACACTTGATCCCACGTCCTGTTTTTACCGTTGCTTCTGTTATTCCGATGATCCCAGGTAGTTATGCCTTTACTGCGATGATTGGTTTAGTAGAGATCAATACCAGTGGTTATAGCTTAGAGATCATGCGTGTAGTAATGGAAAATGGCTTACGTACTTTATTTATCCTAACCGCGTTAAGTTTTGGTTTAGCTATTCCGTCGATTTTAATTTATCGCGGTCGCCCAATTGTTTAATTAAAATTTTAACAAGTAAGAATGTGCAGATAATTAGGTCAATGAGTTTAATGCAACTGTAAGTAAATGTGTCGGTAAGTGAATCAGCGAATATTACGCTAGATTGGTCTAAGGAATACTGTACACTGTGCGAAAAATGCTAAGTGCATAAAGTGCGCAGAACAAAGTGTGTGGAATAAAAAAGGTCCAATATGTCAGATAAATTTTTCTTTAAAGGTAAAAAAGAGAAAAAACCAAAACATTCAAGTTATGGTTTTAATACAAAGCGTGCTGTAAAAATAGGTACTGAAGAACTGCCTTTACAGGTTATTGTTAATAGTGAAGCCCGTGCACAAGAAATCCAAGGGTTAGCTAAAGAACATAACTTAATTGTCGCTATTACCGTTGATGCTGAGCAAGCTGAAAATACTACCGAATTAGATGTGTTGATTAATAAACCAGTCACCACTCGTTTTGAAAAAATGCCTGCTCGTAACGAGCCTTGTGTTTGTGGCAGTGGCAAAAAATACAAAAAGTGCTGTGGTTAATTCGTACTATTTATTAAATAGTTAATCGAACAAGAGTAGAGCACACATTAAAAAGCCCCGATAAAGTAGATTTATCGGGGCTTTTTTTGTTTGCGACATTGTTTATTATAATTGTTGATAAAGGTGGATTATTAAATTTTAACCTTGCTCAAGTAAACGTCTTAAATCAATTAATGCCGCATTTGCGCGAGAAACATAGTTAGCCATGACTAAGGAGTGGTTAGCTAGAAATCCAAAACCGCTACCATTTAATACCATTGGGCTCCAAACTGCTTGCTGTGTTGACTCTAAATCGCGAATGATTTGTTTTAAGCTGACTTGCGCATTTTTCTTCTCTAATACATCTGCAAAGTCAATTTCTACTGCTTTTAGCAAGTGTAAAATTGCCCATGCGGAACCACGGCTTTGATAAAAAACATCATCAATTTTGAACCAATTTGTTTTGATTTCAACTTCATCTGAGCTTGCCGTTGATTGTTTAGCAGTTGGGTCGCCTGCTAAGTTTGTATCAAATATATCATTGCCCACACTGGCACTTAAGTTTTGTGAAATAGATCCTAATCGCTTTTCAATTTCGCGTAACCAATCACTTAAATTATCTGCGCGGGTATAAAATTGTGCCTCAGTTTGATCCGTGGCAACTAAACGGGTGCGGTAGCGTTTAAATGCATTGATTGCGTCTTTATATTCGCTTTCTGCACTAGGTAATGCCCAGTTTGTGTGTGAAATATTCATTTTAGTTTGTGCTGTTTCTAAGTCTTTATCACCCGAAGATTGTGACTGTGAGCGACTAAAGTCTAAACGCATGACTAAGGCTAAATCTCTTACTTGCTCTAAAACACCGTATTCAAAAGCTGGCATGTTATCCATCAGCAATCCAGGTGGTGTCATATCATTTGATAAAAAACCACCAGGTTTATCAACTAACCAAGTAGTTATATCAATTAAGGCGGTGGTAGTGGCATAGCCGGGCACTATTTCGCTATTTGAGTTTGTTGCTTCTTCTTGAGTACGAGCTTTAACATCATAGGTTGATGGCATCCATCCCCACCAAATCGATAATAACCACAAAACCAAAGTAACAAAGATGATTACAGGGAGAATACTTTTTTTAAGTGAAATAGCCATATGTTATTTCCTATAAGAGCGGTAAATGTAATATGACTGTAGCATAACAAAGATAGAAATTAATATGTAAAGATAACAATTAAATAGATGAATATTAAAACTTAATTGATAAACTTATATGCATTAAGTTTATAAAATAATACAAAGTAATTTGGACAAAAAATGAAAATATCAATGATAGTAGCAATGGCCGAGCAACGAGTGATTGGTTTAGACAATAAAATGCCTTGGCATTTACCTGCTGATTTACAACACTTTAAAAAAACAACATTAGGTAAACCTGTGATCATGGGGCGTAAAACCTATGATTCAATTGGTAGAGCCTTACCTGGACGTTTAAATATTGTGGTTTCACGTGATGCTAGTTTAACGATTGCGGGTGTGACCTGTGTTACCTCGGTTGAGCAAGCATTATTAGCTGCCGAAGGCGTTGAAGAAGTGATGATTATCGGTGGTGCCAGTATTTATGAACATTTTTTAGCGGTCGCAAATCGTTTGTACTTAACCTTTATTGATCTAGAAACAGAGGGTGACACCTGTTTTCCAGACTATTTAGCACAGGGTGAATGGAAACAAGTAGAGTCTGAGCAATATTTAGCAGATGAAAAAAATGCTTATAATTTAGAGTTTGTAACCTTAGACAGAATCAACGCTTAAATAGGAGGAGTGGTTAACAGAGCAATTGCTAGTTTTCACGAGTGTATTTTTTGGCTAGATTATTGACTTAGCTGCTGGCTTAGCCGTAAGCAGGGCAGGATAATGAAAATAACTTCTTATCTTGCCAACGGATCATGGTCAGACTATTTCCCCAGACACAGCCGGTATCTAATGCGTACAAGTTTTGCTGATTTGTTTGTCCTAACAGGGCAGCCCAATGACCAAATAAGATAGGTTGATTATGATCTCTTGGTGTTATTTCAAACCAAGGTTTTAATACACTACTATCAGTTTCTGCTGGGGATAGTTTGTTATCAAACTCTAGCTCACCATTTAATGTGCAATATCGCATACGTGTGAATACATTGATAATATAGCGCATTCGCTCGATACCTGAAAGCGACTTTTGCCATTGAATAGGGTGGTTACCGTACATGTTTTTAAGCAGAGCTTTATAATTATCACCCTGTAGTTGTTGTTCAACTTCTTTGGCAAATTCTTTAGCTTGTGCAATCGTCCAAGTAGGTAATATACCGGCATGAACCATAATAAATTTATGCTCTGGATGCTCTAGTAATAAAGGTTGCTGACGTAACCAAGTTAATAATTCGTCACTATCATCGGCAGTTAAGATGGGAGCAATTTTATCTTTTTCTTTTGCTTGATGAATGCTTAAAGCAGTGGCTAGTAAGTGTAAGTCATGGTTGCCAAGAATAACCTTAGCCCCCATTGATTTAATATAGCGTAGTGTTTGCAATGATTTAGGACCACGGGCGACTAAATCACCAGTGACCCAGAGTTCATCATTTTTTGGATCAAAATTAGCCAAAGATAGTAGCTGTATCAATTCGTCATAACAACCTTGAATATCACCTACTATATAAGTTGCCATCGTTATTTGATCCTATTAAAAATTGTTATTGAGATTTAATCTTCTTTTTGTAGGCGGTCGTAAACATAGTTTGCAACACGCACATATTCTTCAACAGAAATGTTTTCAGCACGATGACCAATATTTATACCAAGATCAGTTAATTCTTCAGCAGTTAATAAGTCTCTCCAACCATTACGTACTGTTTTACGGCGTTGGTTAAAGGCCATAGAACAAACTTGATTTAATACTTTCATACTCTTAGCAAGAAAAGGTGGCGTATCGTAAGGTTCTAATCTGACCACTGCAGAATCAACTTTAGGTGCCGGTTTGAACGCGGTAGGAGGGACTTCTAATACTGGAATAACATTGCAGTAATATTGCGCCATAACACTTAAACGGCCGTAAGCTTTACAATCTGGTCCTGCACATAAACGGTTAACTACTTCTTTTTGAAGCATAAAGTGCATGTCAGAGATTTTATCTGCAAACTCAAATAAGTGAAACATTAATGGTGTTGAAATGTTGTATGGTAAGTTACCAAATACACGTAATTGCTTATCACCATCGACTAGTTGTCCAAAGTCAAAACGCATTGCATCGGCTTGAGTGATTTTTAATTTATCACGTAAAGTCGGGTGCTGCTCTAATCTAGCGGCTAAGTCTCTATCTAATTCAACTACATTTAAGCAATTTACTTTACGTGCTACAGGTTCTGTTAATGCGCCTAAACCAGGACCAATTTCTACAATATTATCTTCAGCTTGTGGTGAGATGGCTGCAACAATTGAATCGATAATATAATCATCGTGTAAAAAGTTTTGTCCAAAGCGTTTACGAGCTGTATGGCCTAAGTGGGTTTTATCATTCATTTTATTCATTAACCTTGTTGATGTTACTTTGGACCATTGTAATAGCCTCGTTGACTGCGCACAATAAACTGCCTGATTCGGCTTTTCCTGTGCCTGCTAAATCTAATGCTGTGCCGTGGTCAACCGATGTCCGGATAAAAGGTAAACCGAGTGTAATGTTAACGGATTGGCCAAAACCTTTATATTTTAAAACAGGTAAACCTTGGTCGTGGTACATGGCTAAAACTGCATCAGCATCTTGTAAATATTTTTCTTGGAATAAGGTATCTGCTGGTAATGGCCCGACTAATTTAATGCCTTGAGCGCGCAGCTTATCCAGAGCAGGTTCGATAATATCTATCTCTTCTCTGCCCATATGACCCCCTTCACCTGCATGTGGGTTTAAACCACAAACATAGATAGTTGGTTGTTTAATGCCATATTTTGTAATTAATTCTGCATTCAAAATAGTAATGATGTTAGTTAATAATGGTGCAGTGATAGCAGCAGGTACTGCTGAAAGTGGCAAGTGTGTTGTTACTAAAGCAACACGTAACCCGGTTGTTGCTAGCATCATTACCACTAACTCTACATCGGCCTGTTCAGCAAAAAACTCTGTATGGCCACTAAAGCTAACACCCGCATCATTAATAATGCCTTTATGTACAGGTGCGGTTACTACTGCTGCAAATTCACCGCTTAAACAACCTTGGCTAGCGAAGCGTAAAGTGTCTAATACATATTCACCATTACGTGCATCTAATACTCCGGTTTTGACTGCTGCGGCAGTGCTTATATGAGCAACAGTTAGTTGCCCTAAAGCTGTTGTTTGCGGAGTACTATTTTTATCGTATTCAATAAAATCTATTTTTTTATTTAATAATTCTGCTCTTGTTTTTAACAAGGTTAAATCAGCACAAATAACCAATTCTACAGGCCAAACTTGCTCAGCCAGTTGTAATATTAAATCAGGACCAATACCACCTGGTTCACCTGCAGTGACGACAATACGATATAACATTATTCTTCCTCAATAATATAAGCTGGGTTAGTAATTTTAATATAAGCTTCTTGGCGTATTTCATTTAACCATGCATAAGCTTCTGCAGGAAAACGTTGTCTAAACAGCAAACTATAGGCTTTTTGTTTAGTGGCATTTTCCGTAATGTCCGATTGGCGTTTATTCATTACTTGTAAAATATGCCAACCATGTATGGTATGGAATGGAGGACTCATTTCACCCACTGCTAGCGATTGTGCTAAATCGCGAAACTCTGGTACATACATATTCGGATCTGCCCACCCTAATTCGCCACCTTTAACTGCAGAACCAGGGTCTTGAGAATATTCTTTAGCGATTTGATCAAAGGTTTTAGTGCCATCTAATATTTGCTGACGTAATGTCTCTAATAATGTTTTTGCTTTTTCATCACTTAAAATAATACTAGGTTTAACCAAAATATGGCGCGCATTAACTTCTTCCGTAATGACATTCTCATTGCCTTTTTTATCTAAGATTTGAATGATGTGTACACCCATTTTAGAGTTGAAGGGGCCAATGATATCGCCTTTTTTATTCGTTTCTTCAAAGTTATCTACAAATAAACTAGGTATTGCATCCATTTTACGCCACCCCCAGTCGCCACCTTCTAATGCTTTAGGGCCGTCGGAGTTAGTTAAAGCAAGTTGTTTTATATCAGCACCATTTTCAATGCTTTGAATTAGCTTGTTAGCTTCTTGAACAACGGCTAGCTTCTTTTCTGACGATGCTTCCGGAGACACTTTAAGTAGAATATGAGCAAAGTAAAATTCAGTGGTTTGTTCTCCTTCTTTATTAATACGATCAATCACTTGCTGGACTTCTTGGTCTGAAATGTTGATTCGTCTACGTACTTGAACTTGACGAACTTCATTGATCGTTAATTCATCACGAACGTTATTAACAAACGCTTTATAGTTTATGCCAGTCGCTTCTAAGTCTGCACGCATCTCGGTTAAGGATTTATTGCGTTTTTTAGCGATTTCTACAATGGTTTGATCAAGTTGTGCATCGCTAATACGTAAACCGGTACGTTCTGCAATTTGTAATTGTAATCTGTCGCTGATCAGTTTATCGAGCAGTTGCTTATCAATATTTTCTTTCTCAGGCAATGATTGGCCACTTTCTTGATAGCGCTTGATCAAATCACGTTTTAAATTTTTGATATCACTACTTAAAATCAGCTCTTTGTTTACTACTGCTTCAATTTTGTCTAGTTGAACTTCGGCTGCAACAGTAAATTGCGGTAAAGCACTTGCCAAAATTAGTACACTTAAAAATCGTTTTGTTAATTTCATTTGTTACCCATTATTGTAAATAAAATGGACGACCATAGTCGAATAAACCATCTTCACCATCAGAATACCCTACACCACCTAATCCCATTAATTCAAGCGTTAAGCTGATACTATTCTCTGTTTCCATATCCTCATCATAGCTATCTTCATCTCCATAATAAGACAACATATGTTTGTCATAGGTTAAACCAATTGCCCAACAGCATGATTGGTATTTAAGGCCAATAATACTCTCATAACTATTTTTAAATTCAACATTATAATAATAACTTGCAAAGGTTGACCATTGGGTGTTAATTGACCAGTTCACTTTACTACCAACTTGGTTAACAATTTCGTCCCATTCAGCATCTTCATCTTCTTTATAATAACGGTAGCTTAACTGCATGTAAGTATCATAAGCCCAACGTTTTTCTAAAGTAGTATTTGCACGTTTAATCAGGTTTTGATCGCTGTTCCACTCGATACCAGAGTGCAGGAAGTAGTCATTTTCAAAATTGAGGTCAAACTCTGCAATGATTGATGAGCGGCTCACTTCATCGTCACTATCGTCATCATCGTCAGAAGGTAATACGGTGCGTGATTGCGATAAATAATAATTTTGACCAATGGCTAAACGTAATCTTTCTTTACCTTGTGCATTTAAAAAGCTACTTGATAGGCCAACGGTGATTTGATTTGCTTCAGCAATACGGTCGTAGCCGGAATAGCGGTTATCACGAAATAAACCATAATAATCTTGTTGCAGTGTGGTTGTATCGTATAAACCAATCGCAGATTGATCTTGGTATGGTACATATAAATACTGCATTTGTGGTATTAATGTTTGGCGGTAATTATTTCCAAATATAGAAAAATCACGTTCTAGATTAATGCCTGAATGTATTTTAAAAGAGGGAAGATAGCGAACAGCTGATTCTTCTAAGTCATCATACCAACTGTATTTAGTCGCATTTTCTACATCTTGTTGATAATAACTCAGCATGTATTTTAATTCAGTGTTGATAAACATTGAATCGTAATAAAGCGGCAGTGATAATTTTGGTTCCGCATGAATACGAGTTCCCGTAAAAACATCAGTATCACTATGCTCAAAGCGTGTTATTTCTGAATACCAATCAAATTGTAAACTTTTCCAATTTAAAGGTTGGTAAGCACTAACCGCTAATTTAGGCAATACGATATGGGGAGTATCACCAGTACTAAGTATTTGGAAGTCGCGTACTTCTAATTCACTTTCCCAACTTTCTTTGGTATAACTTAATTTTGCGGTTTGCAATAATTGGTTATCACTTCGGGTACCATACTCAGTACTAATATCACTGAAATAATATTCATCACTGACTTTATTATAATCTGCATTAAAGTTCCAATCTTGTGCAAAGCTCACGTTATGGTCAAGGTGCATTAAGTAACGTTCGCCAAGAAGGTCCCCGTTATCATCTTCACGTAGCTTATCATTATCGAGGTACTCAACTTGTGCTTTACCTGAACCAACATCAAATAAATAACGGTATTCTGCAGCAACTAATAGACCACGATCTTGCATATAAGTTGGCGTGATAGTGGCATCTTGATTTGTGGCTAAGTTTAGATATAAAGGCTGTTTATAGGTAAAACCATTAACCGAAGAAAATTCATAGGTAGGGAATAAAATACCTGTTTTACGCGTATCGGATAGTGGGTAACTGATATAAGGAAAATAAAATACAGGTACATCTTTTATTCTTAATATTGCATTATAGGCGGTGCCCATATCTTCATTTTTATCGATATAAAGGGTTGAAGCATCCAAACTCCAAGTTATATCATTGGGTGGGCATGCTGTATAATTTGATGAATTTAACTCATACAAACCTTGGCCATTATCATAAACACGATCTGCATCACCACGGCCACCTTGGCCATGAAATTGATAATTAGTTTGATATAAAGACGCTTCATCAGTTTTGAGGTTGGTATCGATTTTATCTGCAAATAGGGTGACTTGACCATCTACATAGCGTGCATTACCTGTTGCATTCACTTGTTCCGTTGTGCGGTTGTAGAATAGTGTGTCAGCATCTAAGTTTTTATCGCCTTGTATTACATTAACATCCCCTTGATAAATGATTTCACCATTTAACCCCCTCAGCGAGTTGGCATTAATGCTCACTGGAATTTGGTTTTTATCACGCTTATCAGTTGTTATTATAATAGGCGGTACTTGGCTATAACATTGTTTAAAAAAATATTGCACATCACGAGGTGCAGATTTTTCTTCTAAACTTGAGATAGGAATATTGGCATTAGCTTTGCCATTTTCTGTTTCATCAGAAGTATTCAATTCGTCTTGAAAGTCATTGTTATTAGTTTGCTGTGCAACGGCACTCGCAATTGGCGACAAGACGAACAATAAGGGGATCAGTTTTAACATCATTAACTCGCTACAAGTGCTTAGAAAAAATAGGGGACGCTAAGCAGAAACTACAATATAACCGCCTATAATAGAGTAAACTTTTGCTGGCTCCAATCTTTGATTGGTGAATACAGGAGTATTTTTGTTAATTAGTACAAATAATTGGCAAATGTGCACATACTTCGTCAAAATAATAAAGATATTCAATATTTTCTTAAATTTAAAGGTAGTTATTCATTATGCGCATATGGGGCAAGTTATTAGGTGGTTTTTTTGGATTTATGTTTGGACATTTTTTTGGCCTCATTTTAGGTGTTTGGTTAGGTCATCGTTTTGACGTTGCAGTTGGCCGTAATTTTAATATGCGCGATGGGATCTTGGGAGGCCGAACAAATAGCGCTGAAAAACAAAAAGCATTCTTTGAAACCGCTTTCTCTGTGATGGGGCATGTCGCAAAAGCAAAAGGACATGTCACTAATACTGATATTCAAGTCGCTAACGCATACATGGATCAAATGAACTTACATGGTGATGCAAGAGTTCAAGCTCAAACTTCTTTTACCAAGGGTAAAAATGCAGATTTTGCATTGGTAGATACATTACAGAAATTTGTAAATATATTGCATGGTGACCGTAATGTATTGCAAATGTTTTTAGCAATCCAAGTACAAGTGGCTTATGCAGATGGTGTGATTGATGAAAAAGAGAAAAGTTTACTTTACACGATCGCAGAAAATTTAAGTTTTTCACGTTTTGAGTTAGACCGTTTAATCCAAATGATTCAGGGGCAACAACATTTTCACCAAGGTGGACAAAGTGGTCAGCAGTATAATAAAGCACAATCAGAAGGTGACGCTTACAAAGTATTAGGTATTGAAAGTAGTGCAACAGATAAAGAAGTTAAACGTGCCTACCGTAAACTAATGAGTCAAAATCATCCGGATAAATTAGCTTCGAAGGGGTTACCAAAAGAGATGATGGAACTCGCTAAAGAAAAAGCACAAGATATTCAAAAAGCCTACGAAGTACTACGTACTAATCGTGGTTTTAAATAATCATGCTATCGCTAATTAAACGTTACAGTTTACAAGTGGTTTTTACCTTAAGTCTATTGCTCGGGTTGCAGCTGCCAAATTTTCTACAGCAATATGAATTACGTTTACAAGGTCATTTTGTAGAAGCTGAACACCAATTGGCACAGTTTCAATCATTAGCCGAAAAGTATTTCTCGGGTGATTTACAAGCGTTAATTACTAAACATAAAAATAGTGATGATAGGGTGTTTCGAGATGAAGCCGTAGTGATCGAAAATACTTATCAACGAGCACAATATTTGCAGCAAAAAATTAACAATCTTAACAAACCTATTTGGTATCGATTAGGTTTGTTAAGCCAACAAATAAACCAACCCATTTTTAAAGAAACGTGGGTGAATTATCAAGCTAATATTATTCTTAATCAACAGGCTATAATTGTAGGCGTCTCAGTAGCTGTATTGTTGATGTTATTGCTTGAAATAATTATGTTCCTTATCAAATCGAGTTTTTATACTTTATCTCGTCATGTTAAAAATAAACCCAATTTAAAGAATTGAGAGTATCGTGGTATATCATCCTAATCATTTTTTTGCTTTTAATGCCGGTGTTGTTATTAATATAGGTTGCCTCTACCTAATATAAAGCACTAGAGCAAATAGTTTACTGTTATAACATTTTAATTTTGCATCTCCCTTAGTGCTTCTTTATTATTGTCATTTATTATTTTAGTAATCATATGATGGTGTCCTCACCTAATAGACTTTTAAACCGGAGCTTAATACATGTCTACATTTTCTCTTGCTTTTGGTACTGCGACTAAAAACCGTGACCAAAAAATTATTGAAGCATTCTTTCCAAATCCAATTTTAAATCCTAACGAAGATTTAGTGGCAACGATTGCTGCTATTACTGGTTATGAAGGTGGAAACCAAGTTATTGAAATTAAACCTGCAGTTGCTGAGCAATTAGCCGCAGCTTTTAATGGCGAGAATGATACAGATAATGCAGACTTTGCTGTTGCTGCTGCTAAATCAAAACAATCATTAGTATTAGTTATTCTAGCAACGGATGAAGCGCCACAAAGTGTTGCAGAAGGTTATTTGAAATTACAATTAATATCTCATCGTTTAGTTAAACCACATGGTGTTGTTTTAGATGGAATCTTTGGCCTATTACATAATATTGCATGGACCAATAAAGGTGCAATTGATTTACCTGAACTAAAAGATCGCCAAATGAAAGCGCGCTTAAAAGGTAAAACAATCACTGTGGATTGTGTTGATAAATTCCCTAAAATGGTTGATTACGTTGTACCGGCAGGTGTTCGTATTGCCGATACATCACGTGTACGTTTAGGCGCTTATGTTGGGGAAGGTACAACGGTAATGCATGAAGGTTTTATTAACTTCAATGCAGGTACTGCTGGCGTAAGCATGGTTGAAGGCCGTATTTCTGCTGGAGTTATGGTTGGTGAAGGCAGCGATATTGGTGGTGGAGCTTCTATCATGGGGACTTTATCTGGAGGTGGTAAAATGGTTGTTGCGATTGGCGAAAACAGCTTGTTAGGTGCTAATGCAGGTTTAGGTTTTCCACTAGGTAATCGTTGCACTATTGAGTCTGGTTTATACGTAACTGCTGGTTCTAAAGTCAAAATGCTAGATAACGAAGGCAATGATGCTGGTTTTGTTAAAGCTCGCGAGCTAGCAAATAAAGATGATTTATTGTTCCGTCGTAACTCTACAACGGGACAAATTGAATGTTTGGTTAATAAGAGCGCAGTAGAATTAAACAGCATGTTACATGCTAACTAAGCTGTCTTTCTGATCTAAATATAACTATCAAAAGGCGACTATTAAGTCGTCTTTTTGCTATTTATAAGCTAATTATATTATTGCCTTATGGTCTATTACTCCGCATCTTATTCCATTATATGACACCATCTATTTCACTTATGCCGCTCTTTTTTAGTTTCCTTAATGTCGAATAACTTAATATTCAAATCAGTCATATAATTGTCATTTTAATTCTGTAGCATCTCTCTCAAGTTTGCTGAAAAGTGTTTATTTCAATTCTATTAATGTTGTTATCGGTTAACCTTTTGAACGCAATTTAACATTAGCCCAAGCTTTGATTATTAAAGGATAGAAAAATGTTAAAAGGGGAGAATCAACAATTAATATTAAACCCTGACTTTAAAAGTAAGGTAGTGGAGTTAAAGACGCTTGCGAGCAGAGCGTTTGATATTCAATTGTCGATTGATAAATTGGTTTTGGATGAACAATATAGGCAGACAGTTTTTGATGAGTTAAGTTGTTTAGGTAATGAGCAAATATCGCAGCAGATAAAGTCACTGCAAAAAATCGCTGTGTATGTTGAGGTAACCCCCCCTAATTTAAATGCTAGTGAACAACAGGTTTCAACTAACTCAAACAAACTTAATTCGCTTGCTAATAATAAATTCAGAGATTTACGGGGTAGTATACATAGCACTATACAAAGGACAATATATGTCAATAAAGTTTCATTTATAACCATTGTACTCGCAAGCATTATCTTTGCATTTTTTGTGCTACTACAAACTAACGTTCTCCAAGTAAGTTTTTCTTCCACAATGACTCCAATGACTGAAAATCCTGCTTTAAGCTCTGTCTTAAATTCCTCTTTAACTAATACCATCACGCCAACTAAAGAAAATAAACAGGGACCAGAATCGCTTGTTGCTGAATCGAAAAGCGTTACACCAAAAGTGATTACATTACCGATCCTTATTTTACCGATAAAAAATGCTCAAGTTTCAATGCGCTTACATGGCTCAAATACAATAGGTGAGCATCTTGCTCCTGCGTTAATAGAAGCTTATTTAAGGGGCTTGGGTATAACTGAAATGTTGTGGTTAAAAGGGGATTCGAAAGGGGACCGTCAATTACAATATATCTTCAATAATAAAGCTTTTGTGGTTGAATTATATGCACATGGGTCAACGACTGCTTTTAAAGATTTATTAAATGGAGAAGCTGATTTAGCGATGTCTTCTCGTCAAATTAAAAATCAAGAAGTAGAGTCATTACAAGCACAGTATGGCAACCTTACTTTGGCGGGGAATGAGCTTATTATTAGCTTAGATGGAGTAGTTGCCATCGTTAACGTCAATAATCCTCTTAAGCAATTAACATTATTACAATTATCACAAATTTTTTCGGGAGAAATTAATAATTGGAAGCAACTCGGAGGGAAAGATTTAGTGATTAATCTTTATGCGCGTGATAGCAACTCTGGTACCTGGGATAGTTTCAAAAAGTTGGTATTAACAGCACTGGGTAAAGAATTGTCTGCAACAGCTAAACGTTATCAATCGAGTAGTGAGTTATCTCAACTTGTTGCAGAAGATGTCGCAGGAATAGGTTTTATTGGATTACCTTATATTAACCATAATAAAGCACTGTCAATTGCAGCTACAGAACACTTAAACCCTATCTATCCTACTCACTTTACTGTGAGCACTGAAGATTACCCACTTACACGTCGTTTATATCTATACGTTCCTTCTTCAAGTAGTCAGTTTATTAAAAATTTTACCCGATTTGTGACTTCTTCTGCAGGGCAAAGTGTTGTTGAAGAAGTGGGCTTAGTTTCTCAGAATATAAAATTAGAAACGATTTATTACATTAAAAATGCACCTCAAATCTATAACGATTATTCAGAGATAGCGAGTCGAGTTTCCGTCAACTTTCGTTTTCAGCGTGACAGTAACCAACTTGATAATAAAGGTCAACAAGACCTATTACGTTTAGTTGAATATATGAAAGAAAACCAAGGCCGTCGTATTGTCTTAATGGGATTTTCCGATGCTTTAGAAGGGCTGAATAACAGTGCTGAATTATCAATAAAACGTGCTAAAGCTTTAGAGCGAGAATTAGAATCTCGTGGTTTGAATATTACTGCAGTGGAAGGTTTTGGTTCTCAATTACCGATAGCATCTAATGATACTTTAATAGGGCGAAGCAAAAATCGTCGAGTAGAAGTGTGGATCTTTTAAAATAAGTAAAATGGCTATTACTATACCCGTTGCCACTTAAGATGCAAAAATAAGCAAGCCTTGGGGTAAACACATTCTAAGCATAAAGTTGAAGATATAAAAACTTGTAGTGAGACTTTATATCTGTCTATAACAGCAACAAAGATGCTTGCTTAACGTCTTATAAGATTGCGTTGTAACCTTTGATAAGGACTAGCCATTGTAGATGTAAAACTTATTTTTACATCTACCGATAGAGAATTTACGCAGTTAATTTCTCGAAAGGACATCATGTTACGCCTTGTTTTGGTCTCCGAGCTAGCGATTGAATAATGCATTTTTATTGAGAACAGCTATAACAATCACTTCCATTATAACTAACAGTATAGGAGATCAATGATGAGTCTTATATTAAAAAAAACACAACATTTAACGCTGTTATTTAAAAGCTTAACATTGCGTGATGCTTTGATTGTTAATCAAAATATTAATGAAACAGAGTACTTATTAAAAATACCGTCTAAAAAAGCTCGGCAATTAATGGCAGAACAAAATGTACCTATTGAGGATTTACTGGCGGATAGGTGCATGACGTTAACACGGTTTTATCTGTCCGATGAAAAAAAACAATTAAAGTATTTTTTAAATAGGGATCGTTTAGCATTATTATTCACTGAATTACCTATGGCTGAAGCTACTGTTTTTCAAAAATATTTAAGAAAAGCAAAGGATTCATTAACTTTACCAGATATCCCCTTACAAAACTTATTACAATCAGAGGGGGTAATAAATCAGCGTTATGAAGAAGATGAATTTGAAATAATAGAAGATATAACAGACGTTAAAATAAGTTATCAACAACAAACATACTTGCAATATTTACAGCGTTTGCCTGCAACTATTAACGATTACGAAGAACCAAGCTACAAAAACTGCTTTTATGAATTGCAGGTAACTTCGGTGCAGGTTGATCAAGCAAAAGAACAAACCAACTCAACAATTATTCTTCATTGTAAGTATCAACAAGGGTTTGCTTTTTACTGTGAGTTGACACCAATGTTGCAATTAAGAGCACAGCAATTATTTAAGAAACTGAAGAGGGCAGAGTTAAATTAAACTCGATAGTTAGTGTGCTTGTTTTGAAGTTGTTTGTTGTGGGCATAAGTAATTTAATCTCATCTGCCATCTCGATTTACCTCTACTATTATTTTCTCTGTTGGCGGTACATGGGCTTTGAATTAGAAATAAAGCTATAACCACAGAATTCAAAGAGACAAAAAGTTGAATCCATTTCGCATTCTCACTGTCCCCTTAATTTTAGATAAAATATTGATAAAATATATAAATGGATATAACCTTTTTTTATCGGATGTTATTAATAGTTGTGTTTTGTGGGAACGCTGAATTTTCCCGTTTAATCATCTTTTAGAGGCAAAATGAGAAGTATGATTTTTGTCAGTTGCAAACGATTAATTCTTTAATCAATATTAGTTTAAGGAGTGAATATTATGAACCATAGTAATCAATCTTCTGGTGGTAGCAGTGATTTCCACAAATTTGGAGAGCAACTAGGTGATGTGCTTCGTGGTTTTTTAGGCACAAAACAAACACCTGTACCAGCAGGTCAAAGATCGCCCAAATATCTTGTGGTTGATGCGACAGAGACAAGTAGTGGCGTCACAGTTAGTTTAGATGCTGAATTTGATGTAACTAAGCCATTATCTGATTTGGCATCAGATGCTGTTTTTTCTGGAACTCTGCTTTTTGCATCGAGAAAACGAAATAATATGCGTGTCGTGATCGCTCAAAAGTACGCATCTGCTCTTAAACTTGTGCCAATCCCAGGCGAGGAAAATACATTCAAAATTTTTGCAGGGTCTGATCCTCAACCGCTCGATAATCCACACATCATTACAATTGATGAGCGGGTTGTGTCTGGTACTCAAGTAGAACGTCTTACCGGCCAAGTATATGATCGTGTAAATGATATTCGTGTAAACTTTACAGTAACACACGATCCTGCACCCGTAGTTGTTGCCGGCATCGTCGCAGGTATCGCAGCTGTAATCTGTGGAGCGATTGTTTTAACTGAGGCTATTATCGATAATTGTACTACTCAGGGAGTTGAGCAGTGTGGTAAGGGAAAGGTTAAGAGAATCACAGTTAATCGGAAATATGGTTTTATTTGGAACGAAGGTAGTCCAGAAATAGGCTGTGGTCAGGACTGTGAAATAGTATGCAAGGATTAAGTAGATTATCCTAGTGTGAATTTTCTTCTAACAGGATAATTAAAGTGCCAGCTATAAAGATGTTGAGGCTGTGGAATTAATCTAAAAAATGCTACTAGGTTAGTAGGAACTAGTGGACAGCCGTTAGCTTTGAACTATATTCATAATCAGCCTCTCTTTTAACTATGCAGTATTACGAGGCAAACTTGGTAGTAAGGTGGATAATTAATTGTATTATACCTTTAAAAAAATAAGCATAAATTACTTCAGTTTATTGTCTTTCTGCCGATTACTTAATATAGACATTTAAATAATTGAGGTATTTATGACAGCTATTGGCACAAATAATTATAATACTAACCTTAAACTGGCTCAGTCTCAAAGTATACAAAGTCAACCTAGCGAAACAAAAGTGGCGCCATTGGTGTCCGAAGCAGAAAATACACAGGTAAATATTTCTGATAAAGGAAGGGCATTACTTGCCGCTTCATCTGACATCGATACAAAGCAGCAGGTACCTAAAGTTGCCGATAAAGGTATCGTTGATAAAGTTGAATCATTTACTAGTGGTATGTTGGGCATGGATCATCCAAATGATGTGGAAGAGAAGGCTGATGAGAGTTACTCAGCAGGTCAATTTTTTAAAGGGGCCCTTACTGTAGGCGCTCTATTACTTGCAGTTGTTTAAGATTGTTTATAGCAAAATAGTGGCGTCATAAAACTTGTTATATTGTAATCGTCAGCCGATGTTTCATTGAGGTTGTATATAACTTATGCCAATCATTATTAAGTGAATAATACTACCTGCACAAGCAAGATTAACGCGTTGATATTATTTGATTAAGTGCCAAAACCTATAAACTTTGACTCATACTTATAACCATCTATTTTATAGGGATGATAAGTTACATGCTTGGGTAGTGTGTTATGACTTAACCTCCACAATCCCAGTTTCATTTCAGATGTTTTTTATCATTTATAGCCTAGTGCTTACAACGGCAACTAGTACTAATAACTAATACCCATCAACTTTGAGCAATATTCATATTCTATCTAATAGTGATTCAGTTTTATATGATGAAGATAGTTTGTAATGACTTATCCTTTCCCCCCCCAAAAAAAATATTTGCTATTAAAATGAAACCTACCATTGGGTTCCAACCTAGATACTGATGGAGCTGTTATTTATCGCTATAGTTTCATCAAAAACATTGAGACAGAAGTAAACTATCTATTGCTTAAATTGTGCATTCAAAAGTTAATTTTTGTTTTTTATTTGTTAATGGAATCTGAAAATTTTAGTTACATGAAAAAATTACATTATTAATTTAAAATGTTGGCTCGACTATTGCCTTATTTTAGGTGAGTTAATTATTCAATATTTTTTATGCAATCGGCTAAGGTTTTTTATATTTTTACTTTTCGGTCGATCAATTAATGTAGACAGTTAATAATAGAGGGATTTATGACAGCCATCGGAGTTAATAATTATAATGCCAACCTTAAATTGGCTCAGCCTCAAAGTACACAAAGTACACAAAGTACACAAATTCAACCAGGTGAAGTAAAAGGGGCTCAATCAGTTTCGCAAATAGAAACTAAAGATGTGACTATTTCTGATAAAGGGAGGGCATTACTTGCCGCTTCAACTGAAATAGAGGCAAAAGAGCAGCTACCTAAAGTTGCCGATAAAGGCATTGCTGATAAAGTTGAATCTTTTACAAGCGGTGTGTTGGGCATGGATCACCCGGACTATGTGGAAGAAAAGGCAGATGACAGTTATTCTGCAGGTCAATTTTTTAAAGGAGTTCTTACCGTAGGTGCACTATTACTCGCTGTTGTTTGATCATCACTATTCATACCCTGCAGGTATAGATTTTTTATATAAAATCAGATCGCAAGTGCTTAGGACTAAGCTATTTATACCTAGTTCAAGGTTGAAAAGCTTAGTTAAATAGTTAAATAGTTAAATAGTTAAATAGTTAAATAGTTAGTTAAATACTGCAAACATCCTGTATTACGTACTTTGAGTCATACTTTGGGTGTTCAAATTTATGACTGATGAATTTGTATATATTTATATTTTAATGGCAATCACTTGATCGGCGACTTGTTTGTTTTGATTTTTTCTTAATGCCAGATACAAATCAGAATGAACATATATACCTTCGCTACCTGATGTCACCTCTGCTTTTTTAAACCAAGCAAGTAGTTGACGTTTTCTACCGGCTATTTCTAAACGGACGCCACGCTTTTTAAAAATAGCATTTAAATCGGTTAGCATTGCCATTACACTTAAATCTAAATGGGTAAAACACGGTACTGCATCAATAATTACACACTCAATATCGCCTTTTTGCCTCGCATATTGCTCTAATAAACGACGTTTAAAAAAACTAGCATTAAAGTAAGTTAATGGAGAGTTAAACCGGTATATAAAAATACCGTCTAATGACTTTGCTTTATCACTCGCATCCAAACTCCTAACAACGCCATTTACATCAACACCCAGTATATGATCCGTTGGACGCATGACGGTGCGAATAAATTGGAATAAACCGAGTAATACCGCCAATGTAATACCAGGAATAACACCAATAAATAGCACTGCAAATAAGGTAGTTAACGTTAGATAAAATGCTTGTCTATCTTTCGACTTTAGCTTCCATACTGCTTTTAAATCTAAAAGGTGCACTGAAGCAATAATCAAAACAACCCCTAATGCAGCGCTGGGAATAAATTCAAGTGGAGCAGTTAAAAAAATAGCAATGATACCAATAATAATGGCCGCAATTATTGATACTAATTGTGTTTGGCCGCCATTAGCATCATTTACTGCGGTGCGAGAATCTGCACCACTTACCGCAAAACCTTGTGATAAGGCCGAAGCAAAGTTTGCTATGCCTAACGCCATAAATTCTTTATCAGCATCAATATCATAGCTATTTTTTGCTGCAAAACTGCGCGCTGTTAGCATCATGCTTACAAAACTCACTATTGCGAGATTAAGGGCTGGCATCACTAGCTCTCGTATAATACCGACATTAAAATCAGGCGCTTTGAATAAGGGTAAACCACCGTCAACTAGACCAATTGTTTTTATGTCAAATTGCTCTAAATTAAAAACCCAGACTAATACCGAACCAAAAGTGATGGCGAACATGGAAGCGGGCCAAGCGGGCCTTAAACGTTTCATAGTAAAATAAATAGTGACCGTCAGTAAGGCCATCAGTAGGGTTGGAATATGTGTTTGTGAAACATAGTTAGGCACACCTCCTAAACGTTCCAGCAAGTACTTTTCATCAAAAGTAAAACCAAAAACTTTAGAGAATTGACCAACAATAATAGTAATGGCAACGCCGTTTAATAAACCCATTAAAATAGGTTTAGATAAAAAATCTGCTAACACTCCGAGTTTGAAACGGCTGGCAATAATGCACCAAAAACCTGTCATGGCAGTCATTGTGACCACCAATTGCCAGTGTTTAAAAGTATCGCCCGCAGCTAAAGGTGTTACCACGGCAGCAATAACAGCGCAGGTTGCGGCATCAGGGCCTACTATCAACTGTTTTGAAGTACCAAATAGCGCATATATAATCATCGGCAATACACAAGAATATAAACCAACAGCCGCATTTACACCGGTAAGCTGTGCATAGGCAATTGCAACAGGTAAAGCAACTGCGGCAACTGACAATGCCGCTTTTGTATCATCAGCTAACCATTTACGTTGATAATGGAGCAAAATACTCAAACCAGGCATAAAATTATATAAACGTGATAACACAACAGTTTCCTTGTAGAAAATTCGAGACGCCAATAATAAAGTTATTAATAAAATAAAGCTAAATACTTTATAGGACAGTTTTACATCTGTGAGCTTTAAATCAAAATTTCTCTATACCGGACACTTAACTTAACTTGATTACTCACAAAGCTCTGCCATAGGATCGTCATCTTTTAATTAAAAATTGTCATAGAAAAACAATTTACCGTATTCATGAGTTTGTTGTTATTAAGAGCACGTTATAGTGGCTGATTTTTATACGTAATTAAGTAACTTAATGGAAAATTGGGGGAGTCCAATCAAAATAACAAACCATTAATTTAATCAACAATTAGCTTGGAGCCAGATTAGAAAATCACTTATGCTTTTAGTTAGTTTGTTTGCTCCATAATCTTTCAACGCTGTTATTTTTTATTTCTTGAATTCAAATATTTCACTTTTCACAGAAACTTTAAACCTTAATATATATAAATAATTGATTTAATCTGTATTCAGCATAGTATTTATCAATAAAAATTGATTGTTATGGATAATTTTTGTGGTAGACAAGGAATTAACTGTCTAATTATCTGTTATGTGTTAGTTCGATATTAGGAGAATATTATGTTTGAAATAAGTCATCGAGTTGGTATTGAAGCCTCACCTGAAAGAGTTTATAAAGCACTGACAACAGATGATGGGCTGAAGCAATGGTGGACTAATGATATATCAGGAGCTGGAGATGTCGGTTCCATCATTAAGTTTCGTTTTAATGGCGGAGGCCCGGACTTTATAGTTAAAGAACTCATTGCAAATAAAAGCGTCCGTTGGCAGCACTCAGGAGATGTTCCAGAAGCATGGATGGGAACAGAAATAATTTTTAAATTGCAAAATGATGGCAAGCAAACATTTGTGCAGTTCACGCACTCAAATTGGAAAGAGTCTACTGACTTTATGGCTCATTGCAGTACTAAGTGGGCTGTATTCTTAATTAGTCTCAAAGAGGCTGTTGAAAATAATCAAGGCAGGCCATTTCCAAATGATATACAAATAGATCATTCCTGATCGATAAACAGGCAATAAATAGGTTTTATGGACTTTATTGGTTACTTTTTAGGGTGACTGGAGTGAGTTATTGAAATACAGTCATCTATTGAATCGCCAGTAAATGTAAATTATCGTAGTTTTTTCGACGAAAGGAGTTTATCAATAAATGGAAATTATTTACCCAATGTTTACACTTGTGGTGCTTACGTTTGTGATTGGATTTAGCATGGGAATATCTCGTTTTATAAGTGTGAAAAAAGGGTTAGTAGATCGCAGATATTTTAAATTATTAGCGGGATACACTGCTCCTGATAATATAGTTAAACTAAGTCGAAATTTTTCCAACCTATTTGAAATTCCAGTTTTATTCTATGCGCTTGGTATTGTTCTATTAGCTTTGGATATTAATAATCAACTAATGCTAAGTTTGGCTTGGGCTTTTGTTGTACTTCGTATTATTCACTCAATTATTCATGTTACATATAACCACCCGATTCATAGATTTTTGGTGTTTTTAATATCAAGTACTATTGTACTCATCATGTGGGTACAGTTGATGATAATCATCAGTTAACAAACATAATAAACCAAGGATAGGTGTCGCAGCGATACTATGCTAGCTATGAACAAACCCAAATGAGGTTCTCTTTTTGCTTAGAACATGGAGGAGTCAATAGTGGAATATTTTTGTACGAGGCAAGCATTTCAGGGGAGCCTGCCAAGTGCAGTGATAATGAAGTTATATCAGTATCTTATGTTCCTTATCTGTTTTTTATAAGTATCCCTTTGCTAATGCCTTATATGTAGTTGCCTTGTTCAACAAAACATTAAACGATATCTGGAGATTGCATGAATTCAATAGTTTTAGTTACAGGTAGTTCTAGAGGTATTGGTGCTGCAACTGCAAAGCACCTTGCTAGCTTAGGTTATGCTGTTTGCGTTAATTATATTAAAAGCGGCATAGAAGCAAATAAGGTGGTTACTGAAATAGTAAATAATGGCGGTAAAGCCATTGCAGTACAAGCAGATGTTGCAAACGAAGATGATGTTATTGGTCTTTTCAAAAGTATTGATACTGGTTTAGGACAAATTACTCATTTAGTAAATAATGCCGGTATTTTGTTACCTCAGGCGCGTGTTTCAGAGATGTCGGCAGAAAGAATTAATAAAGTGCTTACAACCAATGTCACTAGCTATTTTTTGTGTTGCAGAGAGGCAATTAAGAGAATGGTAAATGGCGGGGCAATTGTTAATGTTTCTTCGGCTGCATCAAGGTTAGGTTCTCCTTCTGAATATGTCGATTATGCGGCATCAAAAGGAGCAATTGATACATTAACAAGAGGTTTATCTCTTGAAGTCGCTAGCGACAATATTCGTGTTAATTGTGTACGTCCGGGGTTCATTGAAACCAATATGCACGCAGATGGAGGCGAACCTGGCCGGATTGAGCGTGTTAAAAGTATCATCCCTTTGCAACGAGGTGGTAAACCCGAAGAGGTGGCTGCAGCAATTGCATTTCTTTTATCAAATGAAGCTGCTTATATTACCGGCACATTTATTGATCTAGCTGGTGGTAAGTAATGACTGAGGAGGATCTGCAGTGAAATATATATTATTGGTGGTAGGGTTATTTGTGTCTAATCTGGTTTTTCCTGAGCAAAGCGCTCTTCAAGATCTAAGTGAGCTTACCTGGGAAAATAGAATCATTTTGATTTTTTCAGCTAATGAAGATTCAAATGATGAGCAATTATTTGCAAAATATAATGAGCAAATAAAAGATCGTGATGTTATATGGTTTATTTTAAAAGATAAGCAAGTAATTACAAATTATCCAAAGAAACTATCAACTCAATTTATAGACAGGACTAAGCGTAATTTTTCGTTAGAAACAAACAACGTATTACTGATAGGGAAAGATGGCGATATAAAATTGCGTGCGAATCAACTTAATTTAAACTTAATATTTGAAAAAATTGATTCAATGCCAATGAGACAGCAAGAAGTTAAATTTAAACGTTAATCGCAAGTGACTGAGTCATATTGACAGGCTTTAAATTTAGCTCTTATTTTAAAGTTATCTTTATTTCGAAACTTTATTTCGAAATAAAAATGCCTCTTTTAGAGGGTAATAAAAAACCGATGTTTTTAGGCATCGGTTTTTAGTTGCCTATTAACGCTTCATATCGTTAAAAAGTAATCTAATGAATGATTATTTAGGTTCTTTTTTACTATTAACTTCTGATTTTTCAGCATCCTTGGGTAAGTATTTGTAGATATAAAGACCACTTAATACTGTAAACACTAGAGTTGCGCCTAATAAACCAAATACTTTAAAGTTAACCCATACTTCTTGCGCTAGGCTAAATGCAACATAAATGTTGAGTAAGCTAAGTACGATAAAAAAGAGTGCCCAAGCAATATTTAACGTGCTCCAAACATTGTCTGGTAAGGTTATTTCTTTGCCTAACATCTGTTTTATGATTGGTTTTTTGAATACAAATTGGCTAACTAACAGTGCAATAGCAAACAGTGCATAAACAACTGTTACTTTCCACTTGATGAATACATCATCATGTAAAATAAGCGTTAATGTACCAAATACCAACACCATTAAGAATGTGATGATATGCATTTTTTCAGCTTTACCGTGTTTAAAATAATTGTAAGCTAATAACAAACCAGTTGTCACAATTAACGATCCCGTTGCCGCATAAATGTCGACCATTTTATAAACGATAAAAAATATAATTAACGGTATAAATTCAAAAAATTGTTTCATGGAACTCTCTTCTTCAAAAAATAAATAATGGTAGCCCGTTTATTTACAAGTCGCTGCTTTCATTGCGCTAATAAATTCAAACATCTCTATTTTCATTTTGTCTGGGTTATCAAGGTTACGTTGTATTACTTTTACCACTGCAGACCCTGAAATCGCACCTGCCGCACCTGATTTAATTGCATCTGCAACTTGCTGTGGCTGTGAAATACCAAATCCTAACAATGATGGTGGTGCATTGTACTGGTTTAATGTTTCAAGCATATGTTCAACAGGCATGCCTGCTTTTGCATCTGCGCCGGTTACGCCAGCTCGGCTTAATAGGTAAGTGTAACCTTGCCCGTATTCGGCCACTTGTTGTAATGTTGCTTTATCTCCATTTGGTGGAGCAATAAAAATTTGTTGTAAGCCAATTTTATCAGCAGCGGCGCGGTAAGGTGCACTTTCATGCAACGGTACGTCTGCAATTAAAATTGAATCAACACCGGCATCTTTACAGCGTTGATAAAAGTTTTCTATACCATTACGGTAAACTAGGTTTACATATAATAACAAACCAATTGGCACTTCTGGATGTGCTGCACGGATTTCTTTGATAATTTCAAAACAAACTTGTGGTGTTGTGCCTGCTTCTAGCGCTCGGATCGATGCATCTTGTATCACTATACCATCTGCTACTGGGTCTGAAAATGGAATACCTAATTCTAGTGCGTCGGCACCAGCTTCAACCAGTGTATTAATAATGTTTAATGATTGCTCACGGTTTGGATCACCAATGGTCACAAAAGGAACAAAAGCACCTTCATTTTTATCGGCTAAGCGAGCAAATAATTTAGCGTATCGCTGTGTCTGTAGATCATGTGTCATTAGATCAGGCCTCTTTTTTCGAAAATATCAGCTACGGTGAAAATATCTTTATCACCACGTCCAGATAAGTTAACAATAATAATCTGTTCTTTATCATCATGCTCAATAATTTTCATTGCATGTGCTAAAGCATGTGATGATTCTAATGCAGGGATAATACCTTCCTGCTCAGCTAAAGCTTTAAAGGCCATTAATGCTTCATCATCGGTTGCATTAACATATTGTGCTCGGCCTGTTTTTGCTAAGTGAGCATGTTGAGGACCTACAGAAGGAAAATCAAGTCCAGCTGAAATAGAGTAAGATTCTTGAATTTGGCCATGCTCATCTTGCATCATCAAAGACTTCATGCCAAAGAAAATACCATCAGTACCACAGGCAATAGGGCAACCATGTTCACCCGTTTCAATACCGTGACCACCAGGTTCAACTCCAATGAGTTGAACGTTTTTATCTTCAATAAAATCAGCAAAAATACCAATTGCATTTGAACCACCACCAACACAAGCGATGACTTTATCAGGTAAAATCCCTTCTTTACGCAAACATTGTTGTTTTGATTCTTCGCCAATCACTTTTTGGTATTCACGCACAATCGTAGGAAATGGGTGTGGCCCTGCAGCGGTACCTAATAAATAATGAGCTGTATCATAACTACCAGCCCAATCGCGTAATGCTTCGTTACAAGCATCTTTTAATGTTGCAGAACCAGAAGTTACTGGAATCACTTCTGCACCCATTAAACGCATTCTAAAGACATTAGGTTTTTGGCGTTCACAGTCAACTTGACCCATATAAACTCGACATTTTAGCCCTAATAATGCACAGGCTAATGCCGTTGCTACACCATGTTGGCCGGCACCGGTTTCAGCAATGATTTCAGTTTTTCCCATACGCTTAGCTAATAAAGCTTGGCCTAATACTTGGTTAGTTTTATGCGCGCCGCCGTGTAATAAATCTTCACGTTTAAGGTACAGTTTGGTTTTTTTACCTTTGGTTAGATTGCGGCATAATGTTAATGGAGTAGGGCGCCCTGCATACTCTGTTAATAGTTCTTGTAATTCAGCATTAAAAGACTCGTCTGTTTGTGCCTTTAAAAATTCTGCTTCAAGCTGTTTTAATGCGGGGACTAAAATTTGTGGCACATACATACCACCAAAGTCACCAAAATAAGCGTTTAATGTTTCCATGTTTTTTACCTTTTAATGCGTTTATTACTGCATGTTATCTTGTCATGCTTATCGAGTCATATAGCGACGTATTGCTGCGAAACTACGATTTAATTTATCTGCGTCTTTTTTACCTGGTTCAGATTCAACGCCGGAATTAAAGTCTAACCCTACACAACCTACTAATGCGGCTTGTTGCGCATTTTCTGGGTTAAGACCACCAGCTAATAAAATAGTACTTTTATCTATATTGTTTTGTTCGCTTAGCAGAGACCAATCAAAAACTTGTCCGGTGCCACCACTTTGATCACCAACACGGGTATCGAGCACATGTTTACTAACATTGTATTTTTCAAACTCAGGCAAGCTGTCAGTTACACCGTGTGCTTTCCATATTTCACAGCTTTTAGGTAAAACGGTTAAAAGTTCTTTAATATAATTTGGTGTTTCATCGCCGTGCAATTGAACTGCACTTAAACCTAAGCTTTTTGCGGTGAAAGCGACTAATTCGATTTCTTCGTTTTTAAATACACCGACATATAACAGTGGTGCACCTAACATCACTAAACGTGCTTGCTCTAGTGCAACAAAACGAGCGGACTGTTCAACAAAAATTAAACCGCCATAAACTGCACCGGCTTTATATGCATCTGCCGCATCACGAGCATGGGTTAAACCACATACTTTATTTTCACCTAAAATAAGTTGGCGGCAAGCTCGGTCGATATTAGTTTTAGACATAATTGAGCTGCCCACTAAAAAACCATTTGCGTATTGGCTTAGATCTTTAACTTGTTGATGGTTATAAATACCAGACTCTGAAATTACAATACGGTCTTTAGGTATTTTAACGGCAAGTTCTTTAGTACGGTTCAAATCGATACTAAGATCTCGTAAGTCCCGATTATTAATGCCGATTACTTTAGCGTTTAAAGCGATCGCACGGACTAACTCATGCTCATTACTGACCTCAGTTAATACACCCATATTTAAGCTATGTGCGGTATCACGATAAGCTTGGTAAGCATCATCATCTAATACTGACAACATTAACAAAATCGCATCGGCTTGGTAATAACGCGCTAGGTAAATTTGGTAAGGGTCAACAATAAAGTCTTTACAGATAACAGGTTGTGTTACATGTTGACGTACTTTGTTGATGTACTCCATATCCCCTTGGAAGTATTTTTCTTCAGTCAGCACCGAAATCGCAGATGCATAGTTTTTATAAACACTGGCAATTAAATCTAAGTTAAAGTCTTCACGGATCAGCCCCTTTGAAGGAGACGCTTTTTTACATTCAAGAATAAAAACACTATGCTCTTGATCTAATGCTTGGTAAAAATGACGATCGCTGTCGATTAATTGGTCTTTAAATTTAATCAGAGGCTGTTGTTTTTTGCGCTCTTCAACCCACAGCAATTTGTCATCAACAATCTTGCCTAATATTGTATCTTGTAAACTTTTATCATTAAGCATTGCTTTGCTCCGCAAGTTGTTTGAGTATTGTGAGAGGTTGACCGGATTGCATGCTTGTTAATGCCATTTGTGTTCCTTGTTTAAAGTTATCTGCTTTACCGTTTAAGACTAAAAGTGCAGATACATTAACAGCCACGGCTGCTTGTTGAGCGGCAGTACCTTTACCTTGTAAAATTTGTTCAATAATTACTTTGTTTTGTTCTGGTGTACCACCGAAAATACTCTCAACCGGGTAATGTTTAACGCCAAAGTCTTCTGGTGTTAATGTGTACTCTGTGATTTCACCGTTATGCAGTTCTGCTACTTGCGTGGTGCCGTGCAATGCAACTTCATCTAAACCACTGCCATAAACAACCATCACTCGTTTCATGCCTAATTGTTGATGTACTTTAGCAATTGGCAGTAATAACTCTGGTGCATAAACCCCCATTAATTCAAAGTCTGGGCGAGCAGGGTTAACCAGAGGGCCTAATACGTTAAATATAGAACGTGTTTTTAATGCGGCTCTTACTGGGCCTGCAAAACGCATCCCAGCGTGATAGCTTGGCGCAAATATAAAACAAACATTTAACACATCTAAACACTGGCGTGCAGTTTCTGGAGACATTTCAAGATTAATACCAAAAGCGGCGAGCAAGTCTGAAGAACCTGATTTACTCGACACACTACGGCTACCATGTTTACATACTTTTACACCACAAGCCGCAGCAACAAATGCACTTGCCGTTGAGATGTTAATGGTACCAAGGCCATCACCACCAGTACCCACAATATCAGTAAAAGGGTAGTCCGGGCGTGGAAACTTTTTAGCCTGCGATAATAAAGCTTTAGCTGCGCCTGTAATTTCAGCGGGTGTTTCACCTTTTATTTTTAATGCAGTTAATACCGATGATAATACGATCGGGTCAATTTCACCTGATACAACTTGTTCAAAAAATGCCTGACTTTGTTGCTCGCTGAGCCCCACTCCTTGATAAAGTTGTTCTAAGGTAGGTTGAACATCATATTGGCTCATTTATTTACTCTCCGATTCAGTCAATAAGTTAAGACTGTTTGCTAAAAGCTGTGCACCTTCACAAGTCAAAATTGACTCAGGGTGAAATTGGAAACCGATCACCTTATCTTGTTGATGGTAAATCGACATACACATACCGTTATATTGTGCCACGATTTCAAGGGAAGTAGGAACTGATGTGCCAACTAATGAATGATATCGTGCGACAGAAAGTGGTTGTGATAAACCTGCGAACATTTTATCGCCGCAATGTTCAATCAAAGAGGATTTACCGTGTTGAATTTCATCTGCTTGACCAACCACACCACCGTATTGTTCAATTAAGGCTTGATGCCCTAAACATATTCCTAGGATTGGAATCTGGCCTTTACATAAAGTGATTAAATCAATCATGCAGCCAGCTGCACTTGGTGTGCCTGGGCCTGGCGATAACACTAATACCACTTCACCTTTACAGGCATCAATGTGTGCTTTAATTTGTTGTGCACTTTGGTTATTTCGATAAATTTTGACGGGGTAACCAGCTGTTTTAAATTGATCCACTAAGTTATAAGTAAACGAATCAAAATTATCAAGAAAGAACAAGGTCGCTTTGCTTGTGCCATTCGATGGTGTGTCAGTTTGCATTGTCATCACTTTATTCTCCTTGTTTATTGGTGTTATGGGCCGCGGAGGTTACCGCAGCAAGTGTGGTGCCATGTGCGAGTGCCACTGCATTTAATACCGCGGCGGCTTTACTACGCGTTTCATCAGCTTCTAATTGAGGCACTGAATCATAAACTACCCCTGCACCTGCTTGTGCTTGAGCAACACCATCTTTTACAAAAGCTGAACGAATCACAATACAGCTATCCATATCACCATTACCGTTGATATAACCAACCGCACCGCCGTAACTACCGCGACGCTTTTTCTCTACTTGGCGTACTAAGTTGGATGCACTAATTTTTGGCGCACCGACTAAGGTACCCATATTCATACAAGCTTGGTAAGCGTGTAATGCGTCTAAATCACTACGTAACTTGCCAACAACTCGTGATACTAAATGCATCACATGGCTATAGCGGTCAACTTGTAATAGCTCCGCCACATGACGTGTACCTGGCTCGCTAATGCGTGCAACATCATTACGGGCTAAATCAACTAACATAAGATGTTCAGAGGTTTCTTTTTTATCTAAGCGTAATTCTAATTCTAAGCGTCCATCTAAATCTTTATTGATACTACCGTCTGGGTTGAAACCACGGCGGCGGGTACCAGCAATGGGATATATCTCAACATCTTGTGTGCTTTGAGTAAATTTAATTGCACTTTCAGGAGAAGCGCCAAACAGTATGAAATCACTGTCTTTTAAATAAAACATATAAGGGCTTGGGTTGGTTTCTTTTAATTTTTGATAAGCAGAAATAGGATCCGGGCAAGGTAAAGAGAAACTACGAGAAGGCACTACTTGGAAAATGTCACCTTTAACGATATTGGTTTTGAGTTGCTCTACAATGGCGCAATATTCAGCATCAGATACATCTACTGATACTTTTGCATCAATAGTGATTTGTTGGTTAACTGGTGCGGTGAAGTTATCACATAGCCCTTGCAATTCAGAAATACGCTTTGTCACTCTGATTTGGCTTTCATCTGAATATAAACCACCAAACACACTGCCTAATATTTCACCCTGTTGAGTTTGATGATCGTGGATCATTAATGTTTCTGCGACATAAAAAACATAATCAGGTGTGGTATTTTCACCATCAGGTACCTCTATTAGTTGCTCAAAAGTAGCAATAAAGTCATAGGCAAATACACCCCCTAAAAATAAAGCTTCTGAATGTGAAGAACGTTTTTTAATACGGTCAACTAAGCAACGGATAGCATCCATTGGTGAAGCTGATTTTAAACGTTGATCTTCATCGCCGCTGGTATCTGATTGTGGGAAAGTAAGTTGTAAATGGCTTGGGTTTTGGTTAGTAATAAGCTGAGTTGAAAACTTAGGTGTAATAAAGGTCAGTAAGTCTTTACCGTTGTCGGTTAATGCGTCAAGCGTTACAACTAAACCTTGGCAAGTGATCTTTAAACAAGCATCAACAAGGATCAAGCTTTTTAAATGTTGTTTACTTTCAATTTCAGCTGAGTCGAATAACAAGTGGTGGTCGCTGTCAGCGCTAATTTTTTGAAATAATCCTAATGAATCTTGGATATAACTGCAGGGTGCTTCAATGCTTTTTAATACGCCAATTGGGTGTAGAGTGTTCATGTTTAAGTCCTTAATAATTTATTAGCAAATGGATTTTTATTGTTGTTTTATTTGCCATCGCCAATTAAAGACTGTGTGTAAAATGATCATTGTCGTCTACCTGTTTTATTTTTGTTTGTTCCAAATATGAAAAAAGCCCGCAATATGCGAGCTTTAAAATTGGTTTTGTTGGGAAAATTAACTATACAAAAACCTCATTGCTCGCTTATGAGAATGAGTGCCACCAAGAATCTTTAAGAGTATTTGTATAAAAAATCATATATTATGCGTCCCGTAATAATTAGAAGCTATTTTTTTGCATTATGCTTTTAATGTCAAGGTTATTTTTAGGATATTCATGTTAATTGATCTTCATTCGCATACTAAAGCTTCAGATGGACAGCTCACACCCAGTGAATTAGTACAACGTGCTGAAAATAGGCAAGTTCACTTTTTAGCTATTACTGATCACGATACAGTAGATGGCCTAGTCGAAGCAACCCAGTATATTCAAGATAATGATTTAAAGCTGAAACTAATCAATGGAATAGAAGTGACAACTAATTGGTTGAATCACGAAATTCATGTGCTGGGGGTTAATATCGATCCAACACATCCTGCATTAGTTGAATTGATTGAAATACAAAAAGACAAGCGTGAGCAGCGTGCCATAGAAATGGGACGGCGTTTAGCCAAAGCAAATATAGACAATGTCTATGAAGGTGCAAAAGCATTAGCAGGCGATGGCGCTATAACTCGAGCACATTTTGCACGTTATTTAGTTGAAATTGGCGTCGCGCCGACTTTTCCTAAAGTATTTGATAAATATTTAAGTCGTGGTAATACCGGTTATGTGCCACATGATTGGGTCGATTTAGCAAATGCGATTGAAGTCATTCAAGCGGCGGGTGGTCAAGCTATCTTAGCGCATCCAGATGCTTACAGTTTATCTAACAAATGGTTAAGAAAGTTATTCATTACTTTTAAAGCTGCTGGTGGTGATGCGATGGAAGTTGCAATTGGGCAACAATCACCACAAATGCGATTACAATTAGGCATGTGGAGTAAAGAGTATGATTTGCTTGCTTCGCAGGGTAGTGACTTTCATTTTGTAGGGCGTTGGCGCGATTTAGGAAAAAGTTTATTTTTACCTGATATTTGTCAGCCAATTTGGCATAATTGGTCTGTTTGTCAGACCGTCTGAGTAACAACGTATTTTTTATAGAAATATGAGTGTTAAACATCAACAGTAGAAGAAAGTTATGAGTCAGTTTTTTTATGTACATCCTGAGAATCCGCAAAAGCGTTTGATGAAACAGGCTGCTGAAATAATAGAGAAAGGTGGGGTGATTATTTACCCTACGGATTCGGGTTATGCATTAGGTTGTGCGATTGATGATAAAAATGCATTAGAGCGCATCTGCCAAATTAGAAAGATAGATAAAAAGCATAATTTCACCTTAGTGTGTAAAGATCTTGCTGAAATAGCAGTTTATGCTCGAGTAGATAATAGCGCTTATCGTATGCTAAAAAGTAATACACCGGGCGCTTATACGTTTATTTTCAAATCGACTAAAGATTTACCAAAACGTTTAATGAACCCGAGCAAACGTACTATTGGAATTCGTATTCCTGATAATGCAATCGCATTAGCGTTATTAGAAGAGTTATCGACCCCGTTAATGACTACCAGTCTTATTTTACCGGGAAAAAGTAGCACTGAGTTTGATCCTGAAGAAATTCGTGATCTATTAGAGAATCAAGTTGATTTGATTCTTAATGGTGGCTATTTAGGTGAATCACCAACGACTGTGATTGATTTATCTGATGATGAAGTCGTTATTGTAAGAGAAGGCGCGGGCGATTTGAGTCCGTTCCAGTAATATTGTTCGAAAAACAGAGTTCGAATAAAAAAGAGGTGAATATTAGCTGCTTATTTGAAGCTAATAGGTACTTAATTTAAATAATTTTAAACTGTGCAGTTGGCATAATGTGAATTACCCAAAGGAAAAGAAAATGAGTGAAAAATTACAAAAAGTATTAGCACGTGCGGGATTAGGATCTCGTCGTAAAATGGAAACAGTCATAGCAGAAGGACGTGCAAGTCTTGATGGTAAAATTGTTGAATTAGGCGAACGTGTTACGCAAGACCAAGTCATTCGAGTTGATGGCCATGTTGTGAAATATCAAGCTGCAGAAAGTGTTGTATGCCGAATTTTAACTTACAACAAACCAGAAGGTGAAGTTTGTACACGTAGTGATGAAGAAGGACGTAAGACCGTATTTGACCGTTTACCTGTTTTAAAAGGTTCTCGTTGGATTTCGATTGGCCGTTTGGATATCAATACGTCAGGTTTATTATTGTTCACTACTGATGGTGAATTTGCTAATAAAATGATGCACCCAAGTCAACAAATTGAACGTGAATATGCGGTACGTGTTTTTGGTGATGTGACAGAAGCTATTTTAAATCGTTTACGTATGGGGGTTCAGCTTGAAGATGGTGAAGCAAAATTCTTAGATATTAAAGAACATGGTGGTGAAGGTATTAACCGTTGGTTCCACGTGGTATTAACTGAAGGCCGTACTCGTGAAGTTCGTCGTTTATGGGAAAGCCAAGGTTTACAAGTTAGCCGATTGATGCGAGTTCGATACGGTAATATTGTTTTAAATAATCAATTACCACAGGGCGGTTGGCAGGAACTAACACTAAAAGAAGTAAACTATCTACGTAAATTAGTGAACATGCCACGTGAAACAGAAACTAAAGTACGTGTTGAAACGAATAAAGTGACTAACCCTCAAGCTAGAATTCGTCGAGCTGTTAAAAAACATAATCAGCATCGTAAAGCCGGCGAACGTCGTCGTGTTACACGTACTAGAAGTTAAGTTCATAATTACTTTGGTATTTCTTGCTATGTTTTACATTAAAAACTGATAAACTAATTACAAGTCAATTAAAAATATTAACAAAGAGAGTGAAATATGATTAAAAAATGTTTATTTCCTGCTGCTGGTTATGGGACTCGTTTTCTGCCGGCTACTAAATCTATGCCAAAAGAGATGATGCCAATTGTTAATAAACCTTTAATTGAATTCGGTGTTGATGAAGCAATTGAAGCGGGTATGACTGGAATGGGAATTGTGGTTGGACGGGGTAAACACTCTATCTCAGATCATTTTGACCATAATTATGAATTAGAGAAAGAAATCAGTGGCACTCCAAAAGAAGAAAAGTTAAAAGATATTCGTAAAATTATGGACACAGCTACTTTTTCTTTTATCCGCCAACGTCAGATGAAAGGGTTAGGGCATGCTATTTTAGTCGGCCAAGAGTTGATCGGTGATCAACCTTTTGCTGTCGTATTAGCAGATGACTTATGTATTAACCAAGAAGGCGATGGAGTATTAAAGCAGATGGTTGCTTTATATCAACAGTTCCGTTGCTCAATTGTTGCCGTTGAAGAAGTGCCTGAAGATCAAATTCATAAATATGGTGTGATCAAAGGTTCTGTGATCAGAGATGATATTTACCGTGTTGATGATATGGTTGAAAAACCAGCGCCTGGTACAGCGCCAAGTAATCTTGCGATCATTGGTCGTTATATTTTAACGCCAGATATCTTTGATATTCTGAAAAATACTAAACCTGGTAAGGGTGGTGAAATTCAAATTACCGATGCGCTATTAGCACAAGCTAAATCAGGTTGTGTATTAGCTTATAAATTTAAAGGTAAACGTTTTGACTGTGGAAGTGTACCTGGGTACATAGAAGCTACAAATTTTGTTTACGAAAATTTATATGAAGAGTAAGCGTTAACTAAAAAGCTTAGTTATTGTTTTGCCGTTCACTAACCTGAACGGCTTTTTTTTGGATTTTTTATATATTAAAGCAAAGAGTTTGATGGTTGCATAAAATTTTTTAAAATAAATTCACCACTAAGCTTGAAGAATAAAATTATAATGCAAATAATAATTCTTCAGTGGATCATTTATGAATCTCTTATAACTTTGTTACTAAATACATTGTCGTATAAAACCTTTATGTTGTTGTAAGCTACTTTTTGCTTGTTCTGCATTGCTACCCGTTAAGATCATAACAATGGCGGTTTTACAATGGTTGCCTGAATCGGTTAATGCTGATTCTGCTGTTTCTCTTGAGCAATCAGTGGCTTCCATTATGATTTTTTTTTGTCGCTCGATTAACTTGGCATTAGTGGCTTGAACATCCACCATTAGGTTACCAAAGACTTTACCATTTTTGATCATTGCGCCGGTCGTTAGCATATTAAGCACCATTTTTTGTGCTGTACCTGCTTTCATTCTTGAAGACCCGGTAATTACTTCAGGCCCCACAATTACATCTAAAGCGATATCTGCAATTGTTGCCATTGCACTATTGTTGTTACAACAAAGGCTAATTACTTTACATCCTAGCTGTTGTGCATACTGCATTGCGCCAATCACATAAGGTGTTCGTCCACTTGCTGCAATACCGACAACAATGTCATTAGCCGTTAACTGTATTTTTTGTAAATCCTGTTGTCCAGCTTGGGCATTATCTTCTGCATTTTCAACGGCTTTTAAAATAGCTGTTTTACCACCGGCAATTAAACCTATCACTTGCTCAGCTGAGCTACCAAATGTGGGAGGGCATTCACTTGCATCTAATATACCTAAACGTCCCGAAGTACCGGCTCCGCAGTATAGTAAACGTCCGCCATTGGCAAAACTTATTTGAATTGCATCGACTGCATTTGCTATTTTAGGCAAAATAGCTTCAACAGCTATGGCCACTTTCTTATCTTCGTTGTTGATAATAGTGAGCATCGCTAAGGTTGATAACGTATCAATATTTGCACTGGCTTGATTGCGACTTTCGGTAATAAATTGCTGTAAAGATAAATTCATAATAGACACTTCGTTATAATTGCTTTTAACACTGATGATGTAATGGGTATAATAACAGCTCACCTAATCGAGTTGAATTGATATCATGAAACAACCTTCGAAAACACTCCGTAAAAACAATAAAAAAAACACTATTGCTAGCATTAACGATCTAGGTAATGAACACGACGATAGTTCAATAGAAGCAGAAGATACAGTGCTTAATCACAAACAAAAAATGGCTAGATTAGTTAAAAACACTTTGCAGTTAGTACTGGGTTTTCTCATTATTATGCTTTTTTTAAGTATTGCTAAAATTATTACTATCTACTTTTCAAACACTTTCCCAGCTTCTATTGTTGGCATGTTAATGTTATTTATTGCACTTTCTTTGGGGATTATTAAATTAAGCTGGATTGAGTTTGCAGGTAATCTAGTGATGAAATACTTAGCGTTATTATTTATTCCAATTGGTGTGGGATTAATTAATTATTTTGATTTGATTGCTACACATTGGTTGGTGATTATTTTTTCTTTATTTTTTACTACATTATTAACATTGTTTTTGGTCGGTCATTGTTACCAATGGTTAGTAAGAGAGGAACAATAATGTTTATTTATATTGCGGCATTTGTGACTTTACTGCTTTTTTTTGCTTTTAAAAAATTGTATCGACTTAAACCAGTTGCATTATTAAATCCGGTGTTGTTAACAATACTTAGCCTTATTGTCATCTTATTATTATTTGAGATCCCTTATCTAGAATACGAGCAGGGTACTTTCATGATCACTGCTTTATTAGAGCCAGCGATTGTTGCCTTAGCGGTTCCATTGTATTTACAATTAAAAGTGATTAGGGCTCGGCTAAAGTGGATCCTTGCAAGTTGTTTGCTCTCGGTGTTTGTGGCTTTCTTTTGTGCTTTTTATATTATGCCGTTGTTAGGTGCTGATTTAATCACAGCCGCTTCCTTTGCTGGGCAATCAGTGACAACGCCAATTGCGATGGGGATTAGTGCCAACCTAAATGGTATTGTTTCGCTCACCGCTGCGATGGTAATTTTTGCTGGCATCATTGGTGCTAGTATCGGCTTGCCATTTTTGACCTTGTGTAAAATAAAACACCCACAAGCGATTGGGGTGGCTATTGGCTGTGCTTCTCATGCTTTAGGTACTTCTAAAATTTTAGAGGAGAATGAAGAGTCTGGTGCATTTTCATCTATTGCTTTGATTATTTGTGCGGTATTGTCAGCTTTGATTATGCCTGTTTTGTATCAATGGTTAATTGTATAAAAACATTTCATTTTTGAATTTGTATTTTTCAAAAAATGGTTATAAAAAAACCGAAGTAAGCTTCGGTTTTTTTAGGTATCAATATAATGTATTTAACTATTGCTGATTAATCAGCAGCGTAGCCAAACTCACCTAGTTGTTTATCATCTAAGTATGCATATTGACCCTGCATAGTTAAACGATTACTAACAAACCAAGATGCAGCAAGTGCATATATTTGATGCTCTTGCGTTAATACACGTTCAGTTAAGTCCTGTGCAGTATCTTCGGCAAAAATAGGTACTTTAGCCTGTAATACTGTTGGGCCGCTATCTAACTCTGGCGTCACAAAATGCACGGTTGCACCATGCTCTTTATCACCGGCATCAATAGCACGCTGATGTGTATTTACACCTGGGTATTTTGGTAACAAAGAGGGGTGAATATTGAGCATTTTACCTTGATATTGATTAACAAAGTCAGAAGTTAAAATACGCATAAATCCTGCTAATAAGATAAGATCTGGTTGTAATTTATCTAGTTCAGCTGCTAATAAAGCATCGTATTGCTCACGCGATGCGATGCCTTTACTTGCGACTACTATTGCAGGAATATTTGCTTCACGAGCACGCTCTAAACCATACGCATCGGCTTTATTGCTGATCACAGCGATAATTTCGATTTGTTGATCATTTACTTGCTTTTTATGTAACTTATCCATTAGTGCTTGCAGGTTACTGCCACTACCAGAGATAAGTACAACTACCTTTTTAGTTACCATGGTTTTATTTAATCTCTACTTGAGATTCACCTTCTACTGCGTCTTCAATATGACCTAATACCCAAGCGTTTTCACCTTGTGCATTTAAGATTTCAACTGCTTTTTCTTTTTCAGAAGCAGGAACAACAATCATAAGGCCAACACCACAGTTGAATGTACGGTACATTTCTTCTGTTTCAACATTACCATTCTCTTGTAACCAGTTAAAGATAGCAGGCCATTCCCAGCTTTTACCATCAACAACCGCTTTACTACCTGCTGGTAATACGCGTGGAATATTTTCCCAGAAACCACCACCAGTAATATGCGAAATAGCATGTACAGGGCAGTTTTTAATTAATTCTAAAGTAGATTTAACATAAATTTTAGTTGGTGTTAATAAAGTATCACCTAACGTTGAATCACCAAATGCAGCACTTGTATCTGCTTTTGATACTTCTAAAATTTTACGTACTAGTGAATAACCATTTGAATGAGGACCACTCGAAGCAACTGCAATAAGTGCATCGCCAGCAGCGACTTTAGTTCCGTCAATTACTTCTGACTTTTCAACAACACCAACACAGAAACCTGCGATATCGTAATCATCGCCTTCATACATACCTGGCATTTCAGCAGTTTCACCACCGATTAACGAACAGTTTGCTAATAAACAACCTTCACCGATACCTGTGACTACATCGGCAGCTACATCAATATCTAATTTACCTGTTGCATAATAGTCTAAGAAGAAAAGTGGCTCTGCCCCTTGAACGATCAGGTCATTTACACACATTGCTACTAGGTCAATGCCCACAGTATCATGTTTTTTAAGGTCAATTGCTAAGCGTAATTTAGTGCCCACACCATCAGTACCTGCAACTAATAATGGCTCTTTATAACCCGTTGGTAGCTGACATAAAGCGCCAAAACCACCAAGTCCGCCCATTACTTCAGGACGTTTAGTGCGTTTTGCTACACCTTTAATACGTTCAACTAATGCTGTACCTGCGTCAATATCAACACCAGCGTCTTTATAGCTTAAAGAGGTTTTTTGGTTGCTCACTTGTATTCCCCACAAAATAGAAGTTAAAAGCGAATATCGCTTTAGAAAGTTAAGGTTAAAATTGCACGCATTTTAGCATCTATATGACAAGGGTCGAATTATTTCTGATAAGAATTGCTTCTTTTAATGAATTTTTAACATAAGAGCGGCTAATTAAGCAAAATGAGGCTTAATATTTAGTCCTTTTCAGCTATTTTTTACCTGATACTTGCATTAGTGAAAGATCTGCTTATGATCCATCGCAAAAGAATTAATGGCATGGTTGTACAGTAGATGAAAATTAATGTGTTGGTACGCTTTGTAGCGGTAATAAGTATGCTTTTCTCAATGCATAGTTTTGCTTTACCTGAAATAAGCCCATATCAAGGTGTGGTTTCTGCAGAAAATTCGACTCAAGAACAGCTAAAAGTTCAAGCACTTGAACAGGTGTTAATTAAGGTATCAGGTAATACTAGTATTATTGAGTTAGATGATAGTAAGACCTTAGCTAACGATATATCTTCTTTATTAACCCAGTTTGGTTATCAAAATATTAATGGCAAACGTTTCTATTTTACGCTTTTTGATAAACGTAAAATTAATGACGCGTTAACGTCTATGCAACAGCCTATTTGGGGCGAAACACGTCCTAGCCCATTAATTTGGCTTGTTAATGAACAGAGAACATTGACCTCAGAAAATATGATCAACAGTCAACAAGATGACTTAGTTGCATGGGGCTTAAAAAAAGCGCAGCTCGCACGTGGAATTACAGCACAATTTCCATTAATTGACTTAGATGATTCATTAGCTGTTTCAGCCTCTGATATTAACGGCCGCTTTTATCAAACGGTTGCTGCAGCTTCTACTCGCTATGATGCTGAGTATTTTGTATTAGCTAATTTGAGTAAAGCGAGTAGTGGCAGTTGGTTGTTAAAATGGGAATTAGTACAGCACGTTGCTCAAACTAAAAATAATCAACTGTTGATTAAACAGACGAGCAGCGGCGACAAGTCTGAGGTGATGAGTACGATGCTCAATAAAATTGCAGATTATTATGCGCAAAAATTTGCAGTTTTAGAAATTAAAGGACAAAAATCAACACAAATATTAAGTATTAATAATGTATATTCTTTAGATCAGCTAATGCGTTTAAACAAAATGCTTAATGATTTAAATGCGGTAGATACTTTTGAAATTGTTAATATCACTGAGCAGCAAGTTGCAGTATCAGTGACATTAAAAGGTGGTTTAATGAGTTTGAGAAATGCATTAAATGCACATTCGCAGTTAACAATAGATTTATCGACAGCTTCTCCGTTTCACTATAATTGGCAACCGTAGAGTATTTGATGCCTCAAGATGAATTAAGATTTCAATATCCATTACTGGCCTTAAAATTTCCGGACGATGAAACGTTTGCTAGTTTTTACCCAGGACAAAATGCCGAGCTTTTGACACTACTTAAAAATAATGTAGTGGGTATAGGTGAACCTATATTATATATGTGGGGGGAATCCGGTAGTGGGCGCTCTCATTTATTACATGCTCTATGTTCAGAAGTTGATGAACGTGGTGAAAGCGTCGCTTATATTCCTTTGCACCACCATCGTAGTATGACTTTAGATATTTTTGAAAACATGGAAAATATCACCTTAGTCTGTATTGATAATGTGGATTCGATTGCAGGTAATAAAGAGTGGGAAAAAGCATTGTTCGATTTTTATAATCGATGGTTAGATAATAAAGATAACCGAGTCGAGGGTGCAAACTTAGTGATCGCAGCGAGTGATTTACCTAAGCAAATAGATATCGAATTAGCCGATTTAGTTTCTCGCTTAGAGTGGGGAGCTTGCCATCACTTACAATCTCTTAATGACGAAGAAAAGCTAGGCGCATTACAATTACGCGCGCAATTAAAAGGTATGCGTTTACCCATTGATGTAGGACGTTTTTTATTGAATCGCTTATCACGGGAAATGTGTATGTTACTTAACACGTTAGATCAGTTGGATAATGCCTCATTAGAAGCTAAGCGGAAATTAACGATCCCGTTTGTTAAAGAAGTATTACGTTTATAACAAGGCTCAACAAATTTATGGCCCTTAATAGCATTGGGTCATCTAAAAATTATGGTGCTATGAGTAACTAATACCGATACCACTAAATAGCGCAACACTCTTATGAGTTAAAATAAACTACTTTGTATTAGAAATTTGTAAAGTATAAATTGCATCATGTTAGCTCAATAAAAAACCACTAATTTAAGTGGTTTTTTTGGTGTAAACAATAGGTTAATTATTGTTTCTTTTTACGAATACTTAAACCTAACTCCTGGCCTTTATACTTAGCAAAATAAATATTACCGGCTAAAAATAGACTCGCTAATAATAACTCAATACCTGCTAACAAACGTTCCTGGTCATTAACCATAATGATCACACTGCCATGCATTATATAAATAAGTGCGATAAAACCACTCCAAGCATAAGTATATGGGTTACCTTGAATAATGCCTTTTAATGGGAAAAGTAATGGAATTAACCAAATAAGCATCACTAGCCATGGGTTGATATCTAATGTTGGCGGAGATAAATAAAGGTGCCAAATTGGCACCAATATTAATAAACCAAAATACCCACATTGTGCAAGTCGTTGAAAGAATATCGTACTCATCTAAAACCTTTTTATTTTAATGCAAATGCAAATTAAAGTATGTTTAGTACTGATTCTGGGGGGCGGCCAATTGCCGCTTTACCATTTGCGACAACAATTGGGCGCTCAATCAGCTTTGGATTAGCATGTAGTGCAGCAATTAGTGCCGATTCATTTTTTTCTAATGCGAGGTCCAATTCTTTATACAAGGTTTCTTTTGTACGCATTAATTGACGTGCAGAATCAAAACCTAATTGTGAAATCAGCTCTTTAATTGTGTCAATTGAAGGTGGAGTCTCTAAATATTTTATTATTTCAATATTATGTTGTTCATTATCAATTAAAGCGAGAGTCTCACGGCTTTTAGAGCAACGTGCGTTGTGGTAAAAAATAATATCTGTCATAACAACCTCTGTTTAATGTTAAACCCTATTCGGCAGGCCAAATAGCAATGTAATCTTCTAAATTATCAGGATCAACCTGTGTTTCAGAAATGATTTTACCACGTATAGAATGACCACCTTTATGCATCGCTGACTGGCTACCAGTAATTAAAGGATGCCATACTGGTAAAGGTTTTTCTTCTATTAATAATTTGTAAGCACAACTGGCTGGTAACCAATGGAACTGTTCTACATCATCAAGTGAAATTTTCACACAATCAGGCACTATCTTTAATCTCTTTTCATACTTTTTACATTGACATGTTTTAGTGTGAAGTAGATGGCAAGCTACATTAGTAAAATGTAACTCTTCTGTTTCATCATCAATTATTTTATTAAGACAACATTTTCCACAACCATCACACAGTGATTCCCACTCATTTTTTGACATTTGTGAAAGTGTTTTTGTTTCCCAAAACTTATCGATTAATTTATCCATTAACTTTCCCTTACTCAACAATTATTCGAGGAGACAGAATTCGTTCAGATAAATAACTGACAGCAGTCGCAAAATAATAAGAACGATTCCAATGCATTAGCACTTTATAATTATTGTAAGCTAAATAAACGCGGCCATTTTCATCATCTGGGATCACCACTGAAGCTTGTATATCAACATTAGGTAAGTCCAGTCCTTCATAACGACGCACTCCTAAGTCTTGCCATTGTATTAATGACTTTTGCTGTTTAATTCCGGCTAATTGAATATCAAAACCAGTTGGCAACTTAACTTGGCGTCCCCAAGTTTGTTGGTCATCCCAGCCCTCGGTTTTTAGGTAGTTTGCAGCAGAAGCAAAAACATCAGCGGGAGTGTTCCAAATATCTTTTTTACCATCACCATCGTAATCTACTGCATAGTTTAAATAAGAGGTTGGCATAAACTGCACTTGCCCCATTGCTCCAGCCCATGAACCAATAAATTTATCTTGCGTGATATGGCCTTGTTCTAAAATAGTTAATGCTGCAAATAATTGTTTTTTGAATAAAGCTTCGCGACGACCTTCATAAGCCATCGTGGTTAATGAAGAAATAACATAATGGCGTCCGGTCAAACGTCCAAAGTTCGTTTCAATGCCCCATAATGCAACGATAAAGCGAGGTTGTACGCCGTACTCTTTACCTATTTTTTGAAGTAGGTGGTAGTGTTTTGCATAAGCTTCTCTTGCTTGCTCAACTTTCCAGTCGGGCACTGCGCGTGGGATATAAGTATCCAGTGTCATTTTAAATTCAGGTTGTTGTTTATCTGAAGTGACACTACGTTGTAAAAATTCCACCTTTGCAAAAGCATTTTCTACGGTACTTTTATCAATACCTAATTCAATTGCTTCTTTTTTAAGATCTTCTACATATTTAATAAAGGAAATGTCACGCTCGACAGCCGAAAAACTGGTTATTGAAAAACTGCATAAGCCAACAAACGAGAGTACTTTTAATGTCTCGGTGATATTTTTTGAGAGTAGGTTTATTAATTTCATTCCTGTGATTCCAGTTCTTGTTGTTTACGATTTTTATGATCTTTTAAATAATCAATCGGTGGCGGTGGTAATTGTAAATAAAACCCTGAATTCATCACTTCTTTAATCACTTTTGGTGCTTTAGCCATCGCCATTTTGGTGGTTTCAGTGATATTTAATACACTGACTAATTGTGGTGGCCCAAATTGCTCTAACAAAGGAGTGGGGACTTGTGAAAAGTCATCTCGTTTTGCAACAAAAATATAGGTTTGCGGTTTACGGATACTTTTATATACAGCACATAACATAATACTTATCTAGCCCTTTACTTGCCTAATGTTGATGCAAACTATAACATGCATGAGCATTTATTTTTTATAGAAATTGACTGAATTTTATGTCAAATAATAAAGATTTAATTAGAAAGGACAATTATGACGTTAAAATCGTTAAATTTTACCTTGTTAGTAGTAAATCTTGATAGTGAAACACTTTCAGACCTTGCCGATGAATTAAATAAAAGACGGTTAATGGCTCCTGAATTTTTTGCTCTGACTCCAATGGTGGTTAATATTGCTGAAACATCGTTAAATATCGATTTTTTACAATTACAACATATTGTTGAAGAGCATGGTTTTATCTTGACGGGTATTACTGGCAAAGTGTCAGAACTGCAAAAACAAGCAGCAAGTAAATATTCGATTGCTGTATTGCATGGTTCGAAGAGACAGATAGTTAAAGCCGAGCCTACAGAGCAAACACTAGAACAGACTGCAGATTCAACAAAAGAAGGCACTGAAACTCCACAAAACGATTCATTTGTTGCCTGTGAAGTTAAAACAAAAGTGCACAATGGTCGGGTACGCTCAGGCCAGCAAATTTATGCTAAAGAATCTGATTTGGTGATTAGCGGAGATGTGGGTGCTGGCGCTGAAGTTATTGCCGATGGCAATATTCATATTTACGGTACTTTAAGAGGTAAAGCATTAGCGGGAGCTATGGGTAACACTGGTGCAGCGATTTTTTGTACTGTATTAGAGCCTGAGTTAGTGTCAATAGCGGGTGTTTATAAATTAAGTGAAACATTACCAGAGGACATGTGGTCAACCTCTTGCTCTGTTTCTTTAGAGGATCAGAATATGGTCTTTTCAAGTTTAAATAAAATTTAAAATACAAAGGAAATTTATATGGCAAAGGTAATTGTTGTCACATCTGGTAAAGGTGGTGTTGGTAAAACAACAAGTAGTGCGGCTATTGGCACTGGTTTAGCTAAAACAGGTGCTAAAACTGTAGTTATCGATTTTGATATTGGCTTAAGAAATTTAGATCTGATCATGGGCTGTGAACGCCGTGTTGTTTATGATTTAATTAATGTCATCAATGGTGAAGCAAACTTACAACAAGCATTAGTAAAAGATAAACGTGTCGATACGTTATATATTTTACCTGCATCGCAAACACGTAATAAAGATGCACTAACAAAAGAAGGTGTTGAGCAAGTAATTGAAGCATTAAAAGCAGATGGGTTTGAATACATTATTTGTGATTCACCTGCGGGTATCGAGCAAGGTGCAATGATGGCGTTGTATTTTGCCGATGAAGCGATCGTTACAACCAACCCCGAAGTGTCATCGGTTCGAGATTCTGACCGTATTACGGGAATGCTATCAAGTAAGTCTTACCGTTCTGAAAAGCAAATGCCGCCAGTGAAGGTACATTTGTTGATCACTCGTTATTGCCCAGAGCGCGTTGCACGTGAAGAAATGCTCAGTATTGAAGATATCGATGACTTATTGGGTATTGATTTAATTGGTGTTATTCCTGAATCTAAAGATGTATTAAGTGCTTCTAACTTAGGTGAACCAGTGATCTTAAACCAAGACAGTGATGCAGGTAAAGCTTATCAAGATGCGGTGGATAGGTTATTAGGGCACCAGCGCGATTTACGCTTTATTAGTGTTGAAAAAAAAGGCTTTTTAAGCCGTATATTTGGGGGTTAAGATGGGGTTGTTACAATATTTTAGAAAGGATAAACCTAAAAAGGGCTCTGCAAAATTAGCTAAAGATCGTTTGCAAATTATTGTTGCTCATGAGCATTCCAGTTTTGATGTGCCTTCTTATATGCCAGAGTTACAAAAAGAACTGGTTGCTGTTATACGTAAGTATATGGATATTTCATCTGAAGATGTTAAATGTGAATTTAACGATCAAGCAGAAGACGATATGTCAGTTTTAGAAGTAAATGTTACTTTACCAAAACAAAAGTAAATACAACTCACATTAGCTAAGAAAGGTTATTTAGTTATTTATTGTTAATGTTTACCGATAAAAAATGCGACTATTTAGTCGCATTTTTTGTGCTTACTGGCCTTACTTAAAAAATATCGCTTCTTATTCTTATATAGACGTTTATTTGAGTGCAGCAAGGAAAATTTCTATTCAGTAGCGGCCTCAACTAAAGTAATGCGATTAATAATCACAGGCTCAATAGGTTTATCCTGCGCAGCTGTTTTTACCTTTGCTATTTTATCAACCACATCCAAACCTGTTGTTACTTTACCAAATACTGCGTAACCCCAATTATTGCTCTGTGCGTCTAAAAATTGATTGTCTTTATGGTTAATAAAAAACTGACGAGAGGCCGAGTGAGGCGCACCAGTTCGAGCCATTGCGATTGTACCTCGCTCATTACTTAAACCATTACGAGATTCATTTTCAATCGCTTTAAGTGTGTCTAAGCGTTGTCCTGATACTAAGAATCCACCACCTTGAATCATAAAGCCATTAATGACACGGTGGAAAGTCGTTTTGTTAAATCCATCTCTTTTAATATAAGCTAAAAAATTTGCAACGGTTTTAGGAGCTTTTTCAGGATAAAGCTCAACGGTGATCTGACCTTGGTTAGTATCAATAACAATGCTTGGGTTAGTTGCTAAGGCTAAATGGCTACTGAGTAATAAAATCAGAGCGGTAATGTATTTCATGATGATCCCTTATTATTTAAATTAATTCGTATTAATCTATTTTAAACTAAAAATTTTTCTAAAATTGTTGCAGTTTAGTATTGATATCTTGATCTTCAAGGATTTGGTTTAATAGCTGTGATAGTTGCATATTTAATTCTTTATTTATATCAGCAGCATTGGTTGAAAAAGCGGCTTCCCATTGTTTATTTGAACGAAATAGTTTTACAAAGGTATTGCCTTGTTGGCTCAATTCAATTTTGATAATCATCTGTGATTCTACTTCATAACTAAATGTCGCTTCAGTGACCGTCGCTAAGGCTTTAATTAGCTTAATATTAACTTTGTAATCACTTGCTTGACTTGTATTTAATTGATTACTGACCCAAGCGCGAGTTAAATTACTTTCAATCAATAGACGAAGCGAATGTTGTTCATTGATAAGTTGTGCGACATTGTTACCATCAACTATTTCGATTAAATGACGAGCAACACGTAAGTCTTGACTATCAATTTGCCAAGCTTTTGTATTAGTAAAGCGATAAGCCCCTTTTTCAAGGTTAAGTTCTGGGCTGAGACTAATATCTGTTGGAAGTGAAGCACAGCTTATTAACGTAAATAAACTCACCATTAAAACTAACGATTTGAAGTAAACTTTAAGCATTCAAAGATCCTTTGAGGCAAAATAAAAACGCATCATATCAAACCTAATATTGAATCGGGTTAATAAATGTTGTTAGTTAGTGTCAATTGTCTTAATTTTGAACATGGTCATTTTATGGATAGCAGTAATTAAATTGAGCAGAGGTTTATTTTTACTATTTATCTTCATTCAAAGCATTTGCGAGTGAAACTAGTTATTTTTTATAAAACAACTTTTTTGTGTAAAATATGATCGATATTGCTAAATTATTCGTTAACATGATCTTCGTCATATTATCTTAATCTTTCTGCAACACTGATAAACTCTAGGCTAGCGATGGTTATCCACTTTTTCTGTGGATAACTCTGTGGGAAGTTCCTGAAAATCGTTCTGAAGGCCTTGCTATACCTTGGGTTTGATTAAATAGTAGTATTTTTAATCATGGTATTTATGTCTTTTTTTTCAATTAGTTACAATCGTCAAGTTGTTTTTTTTAGGTTTTCTCTGTGGTTTATAAAGTTATTTTTGTTTTTTAAGCTGTCAATCATTTTCTGTGCATTATTTGCTAAAAAATATTTTTATTTTAATTGACAAAAATTAGCTTTACAGAATTTATATTGGTCATTTAATGAGCGACTTATTTCTTAGGTATATATGATTTTGACTGCATAACTAGTGAGTTGTCTAAAAAATTAAATTATATTAATCGTTTGTTTAAGCTATTTTTAAACTGATTTTACTATTACAAATATAGTATTCGACAAAATATATCACCATAACCTTTTTTTCCACGTGTCTTTTAAAGTTGAGGTGATATTTTTAAATAAAAACATAGATTTTGGTGGCGATTGTTATAGTGATAAACTTGTTTCTTGAATTAAGATAAATAACGAGGATTTATGAGTAAAGCGTTTGAGCTAGTTTGTCCATTTTCCCCTGCAGGTGATCAACCACAAGCAATTACTAAATTAGTTGATGGAATAGAATCAGGCCTAGCGTTTCAAACGCTGCTCGGTGTGACGGGATCAGGTAAAACTTTTACTTTAGCTAATACTATTGCGCAATTAAATAAACCGACCTTGATATTAGCACCCAATAAAACATTAGCGGCACAGTTATATGGAGAGATGAAAGCCTTCTTTCCTAATAATGCTGTTGAGTACTTTGTCTCTTATTACGACTATTACCAACCTGAAGCTTATGTACCCAGTTCTGATTCTTTTATAGAAAAAGATGCTGCTGTTAATGCACATATTGAACAGATGCGTTTATCTGCCACTAAAGCCTTATTAGAGCGTGATGATGTTGTCTTGGTTGCTTCGGTTTCTGCTATCTATGGCCTAGGTGACCCACAAGCATATTTGAAAATGATGCTGCACATTAGTGTGGGAGAAATTATTTCAAGTAGAGAAATTTTACAGCGTTTGGTGGATATTCAATATACACGTAACGAGACTGAATTAAGTCGTGGTACTTTTCGTGTGCGTGGGGAAGTGGTTGATATCTTCCCTGCCGACTCAGAAAAACAAGCCATTCGAATTGAGTTGTTCGATGATGAAGTTGAAAATATTAGTATTTTTGATCCATTAACTGGACAACAAATCGAAAAATTATCTCGCACTACAATATTCCCTAAGACCCACTATGTAACACCTAAAGAGCAGATCCTGAAAGCGATTGAGGGGATCAAAGAAGAATTACAAGAACGTAAAAAAACATTTTTAGCTGAAAATAAATTAGTGGAAGAGCAACGCATCTCTCAACGTACTTTGTATGATCTTGAAATGATGAATGAGCTAGGTTATTGCTCGGGAATAGAAAACTATTCACGTTATTTATCAAGTCGTGGCCAAGGTGAAGCACCACCGACTTTATTTGATTACTTGCCTAACAATGGTTTACTTATTATTGATGAAAGCCATGTGACTGTGCCGCAAATCGGTGCCATGTATAAAGGTGATCGCTCACGAAAAGAAAATTTAGTGAATTATGGTTTTCGTTTACCGTCAGCGTTAGATAATCGACCATTAAAGTTTGAAGAATTTGAAAAATTAGCGCCGCAAACTATTTATGTATCAGCGACACCAAGCGATTATGAAATAAATAAATCACAGGGCGATATTATAAGACAGGTGATACGCCCAACTGGTTTGTTAGATCCGATTATTGAGGTTCGCCCAGTTAGTACCCAGGTAGATGACTTATTATCTGAGATTAATATTCGCGTACCTAAAAATGAACGGGTGTTAGTAACAACTTTAACCAAGCGTATGGCTGAAGATTTAACTGAATATTTGAGTGAGCATGGTATTAAAGTACGTTATTTACATTCGGACGTTGATACCGTTGAGCGGGTTGAGATCATTCGTGATTTACGTTTAGGCGTATTTGACGTGCTGATTGGTATTAACTTATTACGTGAAGGTTTGGATATTCCTGAAGTGTCTTTAGTGACTATTTTAGATGCAGATAAAGAAGGTTTTTTACGTTCAGAACGTTCATTGATTCAAACTATGGGACGTGCAGCGAGGAACTTGGAAGGTAAGGCTATTTTGTATGCCGATAAAATAACCGAATCAATGCGTAAAGCGATTAAAGTCACCGAAGATAGAAGAATATTGCAAGACGAATTTAATAAAGCCAATGGCATTGAACCAAAAGGTTTGTCGAAAGCAGTAACGGATGTCATGCAATTAGGGCAAAAACCTCAACCAAAAAGTAATATCACTCGTATTAATGTGGCTGAAATTAACGGGTTATATCAATCCAATACACCCTTACGTACAGAGCAAGATATTTTAAAAGAGATTGCAAAACTAGAAAAACAAATGTTTGCTTATGCTAAAGAATTAGAATTTGAAAAAGCTGCTCAGTTACGAGACCAAGTTTCTAAATTACACGAACAACTTTTGTCTGTGGGATAATTACCACAGCATTATTCATAACAGTTTTGAATTCAAGTAATAATTTCACTTGAGTCATTATGCAGCGCCTATA